>ERZ791897.37-NODE-37-length-143055-cov-16.995979_pt1 | contig 143055 bp, 158 predicted proteins | sample MGYA00510152_ERZ791897 | MGnify/ENA primary metagenome ERZ791897 (study PRJEB30046, sample SAMN00792050) | human gut metagenome | study: EMG produced TPA metagenomics assembly of the A metagenome-wide association study of gut microbiota in type 2...
TTTTTGAGTATATTTAGTCATACGAAAAAAGCACCTCACAATCGCTAGACTTTGTTTAACAATTGTAAGGCACTTCACACACGCCAATCTAATTAAAGAAAGGACACCATCTCTATGGATAATAATATCAAACTTTTACTTGGAATTACAGACCATAATTTAACTATTGACCCTAAATATCAATATACTTCGTATATTGAAGAAAAAATTATTAAAAATAGTAAGGCTCTGCTCTGTCATCTATATTTGTCTTACCCTATGTATTGCCCTAATTGTAAGACATTGATGTTACATAACGGCACTAAAGTAGTTAATAATGTTCATCTTTCTTCTGCTGGTAAAAAGCTTGTGCTTTCTATAAGAAAACAGAAGTACCTGTGTCCTGAATGCAAGAAGACTGCGACAGCTAAATTTAAAGATACTAACTATCATGATCATTTTTCCAATGCTGTTAAAGCCAAACTTGTACGCTATTTAAGTCTATCCAGATCTAGAAATTGCTGCGGACTCTTTTACATCTTCAAACACAATTATTAGATCTTTAGAGAGTATAGAAAATAATTTTAAAGTCAATCGTAACTGGCTTCCTAGTCACTTATTCTTAGATGACTTCAAATATGGTAAAAGATTTTCATCTAGTGGTATGGGTATGTGTTTAATCAACGCGGTCAATCATCGGATTATAGATATAATTCCAGAAAGAAATAATAAATTCCTTAGGAATTATTTCATTCAATATAGTTACAAAGCTAGATTATCAGTAATGACTATAACTGTTGATTTATATGCACCTTACCGCAGTTTGATTAAGGAGTTATTCCCTAATGCATTTATTATTACAGATAAATTTCATGTGGTTACACAGGCATATACAGCTATGAATAAAATTAGAATTAGGGTTATGAGAGAATATAGAGCTGGAACCCATGAGTATTGAGCTTTGAAACGTTTTTGGAAACTACTTCTAAAAAATCAAGATAATGTTGATTATCATAGATATTATCCAAGGATAAATTTTAAATACGCTGAATTAAGTGATTTTGAAGTTTTAGATCGTTTATTGCTATATCTTCTGAATTGAAGACAGCCTATGAATATTATCAGTTACTTCTACAAATGTACTGTAAAAACAGTTATCAATTACTAAATCTATTAACTGATACATCTTCATGGAATCGTCCATCAGAAATGAGACAAGCTTTAAAAACTATCAAGAAGCATAAGGCAGAAATAGAAAATAGTTTTATTTTACCTAGACTTACCACCGGTCCTATTGAAAGCGTCAATAATCACATTAAAGTAATTAAGCGCATAGCCTATGGCAATAATAATTTCAAACATTTTAGACGTAAAATTCTGCTTTTGCTAGAAAATAATGTAATTTTCTTCTCCATTTAAAACAAAAAAACTATTAGACTTCCATCTAATAGTTTGGAAATAATAACTAAAATTTTGGCATCAGTCCTTTTTGACAAAAGGACGAAAAGCATCTCATAATCGTTAGACTTTGTCCAATAATTATAAGGCACTTCATCATAGTTAGAGTATTTTATATTAATTTACTTGAAGTAAAAGATATAGTCAACTTAAAAATGATTATTTGATTCTCTCTAAATTTCTTCAATAAATAATTTTAATCTCGCTTAAAAATATCGCGAGTATAAACTTTATCTTTTACATCATCCAAAACATTATTATAACGGTTAGCAATAATAGAATTACTTAATTTCTTAAACTCATTTATATTATTAACAACTTTACTTCCAAAGAAAGTAGTGCCATTTTCAAGAGTTGGTTCATAGATAATGACTTCAGCACCTTTGGCCTTGACGCGTTTCATGATACCTTGAATAGATGATTGTCGGAAGTTATCAGAGTTTGATTTCATTGTGAGACGGTAAACTCCAATAGTGACTTGCTTTTCTTCTTGTGGGTTAAAGTTATTTGAATCGCTGTATGAGTAATAACCAGCTTTTTGAAGAACTTGGTCAGCTATGAAGTCTTTTCTAGTTGAATTTGACTTTACAATAGCTTCGATTAAATCTTCAGGTACATCTTTATAATTTGCTAAAAGTTGCTTAGTGTCTTTTGGTAAACAGTATCCACCATAACCAAAAGAAGGATTATTGTAATGAGAACCAATTCTAGGATCAAGACAAACACCATTGATAATTTCTTCAGTATTAAGACCTTTTGATTCAGCATAAGTGTCTAATTCGTTGAAGTAAGAGACACGAAGAGCTAAATAAGTATTAGCAAATAACTTTACGGCCTCAGCTTCAGTAAATCCCATGAAAAGTGTGTCTATATTTTTTTTAATAGCACCTTCTTGAAGTAATGAAGCAAAATTATGAGAAGCTTTGACAATTTCAGGATCGTTTTTATCAGTAGAAACAATAATCCTACTTGGGTAAAGATTATCATATAAAGCTTTAGATTCACGTAAGAATTCAGGACTAAAGATAATTTTATTAGTTTGATACTTTTTACGTATATGTTCTGTATAGCCTACAGGAATAGTTGATTTTATAACCATAATAGCATTAGGATTGACTTCCATAACAAGTTCTATTACAGCTTCAACAGCACTTGTATCAAAATAGTTGCGTTTACTATCATAGTTAGTAGGTGCTGCAATTATAACAAGATCAGCATCCTTATAAGCTTTTTTACCATCTAACGTAGCTGATAAGTTTAAATCTTTTTCAGCCAAAAATTTTTCAATATATTCATCTTGAATAGGCGATTTACAATCATTTATTAAATCAACCTTTTCTTGCACAATATCTACCGCAGTTACTTGATGATTTTGTGCTAAAAGGGTAGCTATTGAAAGGCCTACATATCCTGTACCAGCTACAGCAATTTTTACATTAGATAGAGTTTCAGCTTTTTTAGTTGTGTTAAGTGGTTCAATGAATAAGTCTGTTATATCAAAATTTAGTGCTTGGCTAAGACTTTCTAATTGAGGAATGGAAGGAATAAAGTCTTTTGCTTCTATTCTGCTAATAGTTGCTCTATTTATATTAGTCATATCAGAAAGTTGTTGTTGCGTTAATGATTTTTTCTTTCTATTAGCAATAATAATTTCAGCTAACTTAGAGAGTGATAATTGTTTCATAATTGTAGAATCCCCTTTTTGTTATTTTTACTAACAATTTTATTGTATATGCATAATTAAAATAGCATAAAATTCATTTTTTAGCAAAAAATATAATATTTTGTTATTGTTGGTAACGATAGGTGTGTTGATAATATATTGACAAGATAACTAAAAATAAACTATTATTAATTCTGTAGATTTTATTTATTGGGAGAAGATTATGAGTAGAAAAGACGATGAAACAATCATAGATTTAAGGCAATTAATGATTGTATTGAAGAATAATGTAGTATCAATTATTACTTGGATGATATTAGGATTGGTAGTAGCTTTAGGAAGCGTATTCTTCCTTATTGAACCTAAATACAATTCTAGTATCGATATTTTAGTTAACCAAAAAGCAAATAATGCTCAAGTTCAATACGCCACTCAACAGGCTGATTTACAAGCTATTAATACATATAAAGATGTTTTGACAAAACCAATTATTTTAACACCAGTTCTGAAGGAAATTAAAAATACAGATAATTATCAAGGAAATTTGAATTCCCTAGCAAAGTCTATTAAAGTATCGAATCAAACAAATTCACAAGTTATAACTGTTACTGTTACTGACAAAAATGCTTATGTTGCTGCGGATATAGCAAATACTGTTGGTAAAGTATTTGCAAAAAAAGTCAAAAAGATGATGCAAGTAGATAATGTTACGATTGTTTCTGACGCTAAAGTAAATTCTAAACCTGTATCACCTAATAAAAAATTATTTGCACTTGCAGGAGTGGTGTTAGGATTATTTATAGGTGTTGCAATTGCATTTATTAAGGAATTTACTGATAAAACTATCAAGGATAGTAGTTTCTTAACTGATGAATTAGGTTTAACCAATATAGGTTCTGTATATCATTTAGATATTAATGAAGATGATTATGGGGCAGTTAAAGTTATTGATAGAAATAAAATTTCTAAAAATAATAGTGCTGAAGAAAAAATTAGTACTCCACGTCGTCGTAGAGTTTAGAAAGGAGGGTAAGAGACATGGCATTATTTAAGAAGAAAAAAAAGTTAGATACTAATAGTATGGAAAAAGGTGTTTATTTAGTAACAATTGCTAAACCAACATCTGTAGATACAGAACAATTTAATACTATTCGTACAAATATTACATTCTCTAGTGCAGATACAGAATATAAATCTTTAATGATTACTTCATCTGTTGCTTCTGAAGGAAAATCTACTATAGCTGCAAATATTGCTGCATCCTTTGCTAAGCAAGGTTTATCTACTTTGTTAGTTGATACGGATTTACGTAGACCAACTATTGCCTCTACCTTTGGTATTGCTGATCCAAGAGGATTGACAAATTTCCTAACCGATAGAGATTTTGATATTAATGATGTTATTTACGAAACTACGGTAGATAATTTGCTTGTCATTCCTGCTGGTCCTATTCCTCCTAACCCATCTGAATTAATGGGTTCTAGACGTATGGATAAATTACGTGAAGCATTGGAAGAAAAGTTAGATTTGGTTATCTATGACGCTCCACCAGTTTTATCTGTAACTGATGCTCAACTTTTATCTGCTAAAGTTGATGGAACACTTCTAATTGTTCGTCAAGGATTTGCAGAAAAAGAAGGTGTCCGTCAGGCTGTAGATTTGCTTAAACATGTTAATGCTCATATTATAGGAGTAGTATTAAATGATGTAGATGTTTCTACAGATGGTTACTACGGCTATTATGGATATGGAAAAGAAAAATAAATTTATTTAAATGATGTATAGTTGTAATGTAGCTCTTATCTTTTTAGGTAAGGGCTTTTTGTTTAATATTTAGTATTGTAATTTAAAATACTTTTAATATATAATATCCACTAAGGAATAAATTGAGACTTTCTTCTATTAATTGAATGATAAGTGTAACTTTATTTCTTATTTTCTTATCAAATTTAGTATTGGATACCCAACCATTACTGAAAAGTAGACTTAATAAATTTGTTTAAAAATCGGCAACAATTGTCGGTTTTTTGTTTGCCTTTAATGAATTTAAAGGTGGAGTTTGGTATAATATATGTGTTTTTTATATTATTTAATTATCAGAAAAGGATTATTAATATGAATTTTGAGAAAATAGTAGATTTACATTGTCATATCTTGCCGGGTATTGATGATGGATCTCCAGACTTAGAACATTCATTGCAATTAGCCCAAGAAGCAGTTGCTGATGGAGTTACACATATTTTGGCTACTCCACATCATCTTGATCGTAATTATACTAATCACGCAAAAGATGTCATTAGAATAGCTGATGAATTTCAAGCTGAATTAGATAAGCGAGAAATTAAATTGACTATTTTTCCAAGTCAAGAAGTACATATTAATGGAGAACTTTTGAACAGATATGATGATTTACTGGGAATAGATGAAGATAAAAGATACATGTTATTAGAATTTCCACATGATGGTGTTCCTAGATATGCCGAGAATATGATTTTTAATTTAAAAAAAATGGGAACGATACCAGTTATTGTGCATCCTGAACGTAATCATGAAATTCAGAATAATTTAAATATGTTGTATGATTTTATTAAAGCGGGGGCTTTAGCACAGGTTACAGCTACAAGTTATGTTGGTGGTTTTGGTTCACATGTAGCTGAAATATCACATACATTGGTTGAACATAATTTGGTACAAATTGTTGCTTCAGATGCACATACTTTAAAGGGGCGTAAGTTTGTGTTAAGTGAAGCTTTAAATCAAATTGCTAAAGATTTTGGTGAACAAAAAGCAATACAATTTGAAAAAAATGCTGAAAATCTCATCAATGGGGAGTATGTCGTAGCTAGAGACTATACACCAATTCAGAAAAAGAAGAAATTCTGGTTCTTTTAACAGAAAGCAGGAGTAAAAAATGAATAATGAAGAAGAAAAGCTAAATAGAAAGCATAGCCATCATAAACATCATCGCTCATTTTGGCAAAGGCATAAGATTTGGAAATGGGTTTTAATTGTTATCGGGTTATTTATTGTTGCTGATGTTGCATTATTTGGGAAGATGTATTTTGATGCTAAGAAGTCAGCTAACAGTACATATAAACAAGTTAAGACAAATAAATTACGTAATACACCAGATTTAAATAACGGAAAGCCATTTACCGTTCTTATTTTGGGAACTGACACTGGAGAATATGGTCGTACATATCAAGGACGTTCAGATACTATGATGTTAGCGGCTGTTAGTCCTAAAGAGAAGAAAACCACATTAGTAAGTATTCCACGTGATACTAAGGTAGCAATTCCTGGATATGGATACAATAACAAGATTAATGCAGCTTATTCTTATGAAGGAACAAAAGGTGCAGTTAACATCGTTCAAAGTTATTTAGATGTTCCTGTGGATTACTATATTGAAATGAATATGAAAGGTCTTGAAGAACTTTCTGCAGCTGTAGGTCCAGTTAAAGTTGAGAACGACCTAGAATTTACTAATGCAAATAAGACCTTTAAAAAAGGAACTGTAACTATTGATGAAGATAATATCTTAGCCTATACACGTATGCGTTATGAAGATCCACGTGGTGATTATGGGCGTCAATTACGTCAACGTATGGTGCTCGAAGCTTTAGTTAAGAAAATTGCAACAATTGGAAGTATGACTAAATATCAATCAATTTTAAATGCAATTTCTAGCAACATGGAGACTAACTTGACATTTGATGATATGAAGGCAATTGCAACTAAATATAGTTCTGCTTCTAAGATTGAACAAATTCAATTGCAAGGGGAAAGTCAAATGATTGACGGTGTATCTTATGAAGTTGTTCCACAAAGCAATTTGGATAAAGTAACTAGTCAATTAAAGAAAGCATTAAACGAGTAATGTTAGCTTTTTGTTAAAATTTTGTTGAAATTAAATGATATAATTTAGGGAGTTAATATAAAACGAGGGGAATGCGCTAATGGAAAAAATTGGAGGAACGGTTAGCATGAAGAAATTAGATAGAGAAAATATTAATAAAAGATACATCTATCATTTTTTCAAACGAGTTTTTGATTTTTTCGCTAGTCTAGTAGGATTAATCTTGTTATCGCCGTTGTTATTATACATAGCATTTAGAATCCATAAAGAAGATAGAGGACCAGTATTTTATTCTCAAACTAGAGTTGGAAAAGACGGTAAAGAATTTGAAATGTATAAATTTCGTTCTATGATTGTGGATGCTGATAAGAAATTAGCTGAATTAAAATCTCAAAATGAAGTAGAGGGTCCAATGTTTAAGATGAAAGAAGATCCTCGAATTACAAAAATTGGTAAATTTATTCGCAAGCATAGTTTTGATGAGTTGCCACAACTTTTAAATGTGCTTAAGGGTGACATGAGTCTAGTAGGACCTCGTCCACCTTTGCCAAGTGAAGTTGCTCAATACACAGATTATGATAAGCAAAGGCTATTAGTAGTCCCTGGTTGTACAGGACTTTGGCAAGCAACGGTTAGAAATAGTGTAGGCTTTTCTGAAATGGTTAAATTAGATTTAGAATACATTCAAAAGAGTGGTTTTTTCTATGATTTATATTTGATCTTTTTAACAGTTAAGATTGTGTTGTTTTCTAATGATGCGTATTAATATACGACAATTTGTAGAATGTGGATAACTTAGAGATTAAGTTAATGATTTTTAGAGCATCTCTTAATAGGGATGCTTTTTTATATTTATTAAAGTACCTTTACATAGATTTTATAAAAAGCATATAATATTATTGTATGTGAATAACTAGTAAAGGTAGGTAGTACCATGAAAGGAATAATTTTAGCTGGTGGTAGTGGCACACGTCTTTATCCTATTACTAAGGGTATTTCTAAACAATTGATACCAGTTTATGATAAACCAATGATTTATTACCCTTTATCAACTTTAATGTTGGCTGGGATAACAGATATTTTAGTAATCTCTACTCCAGAATATACACCATTATTTGAACAATTATTAGGTGATGGTTCTGATATAGGAGTATCATTAACTTATAAGGTTCAAGAAAAACCTAATGGATTGGCAGAGGCCTTTATTTTAGGAGCAGATTTTATTGGTAATGATTCGGTTTGCTTAATTTTAGGAGATAATATTTATTACGGATCAGGCCTATCTAAACTTGTACAAGAAGCAGCAGAAAAGATAGATGGGGCAACAGTTTTTGGTTATCATGTAAATGATCCAGAACGTTTTGGCGTTGTAGAATTTGATGATGATATGAAAGCTTTATCAATTGAAGAAAAACCGGAAAATCCTAAGAGTAATTATGCAGTTACTGGTTTGTACTTCTATGATAATACAGTTGTAGAAAAAGCCAAGAATTTAAAGCCTTCTAATCGTGGTGAATTAGAAATTACAGATATTAATAAATTATATCTAGATGAAGGTAAACTAGATGTTAAGTTAATGGGACGTGGATATGCTTGGTTAGATACAGGTACTCACGATTCAATGATGGAAGCTGCTAGTTTTATTGCTACAATTCAAAAACGTCAAAATTTGAAAGTAGCTTGTTTAGAAGAAATTGCTTACCGTATGGGCTATATAAGCAAAGAAAAATTGGTTGAACTAGCACAACCAATGAAGAAAAATGATTATGGTCAATATCTATTAAGATTAGCTAAGGAGCAGTAATAATGGGAAAATTAATTGTAAAAGAAACAAAATTACAAGATGTTAAATTAATTACACCGGCAGTATTTGGAGATAACCGTGGATTCTTCACAGAAAGTTATTCAGATCGTGATTTCAAAGCAGCTGGAATTGATTTTGATTTTATTCAAGATAATCACTCTCTTTCTACACAAGCAGGCGTTTTACGTGGCTTGCATTTTCAACGTGGTAAAGCTGCACAAACAAAGTTGATTCGAGTAGCAACTGGGGCAGTTTTAGATGTGATTGTTGATTTACGTAAGGGATCTCCTACATATAAGCAATGGGAAGGATACATCTTATCCGAAAGTAATCATCGTCAATTATTAGTACCTAAGGGTTATGCTCATGGATTTGTTACTTTGACAGACAACGTTAACTTCCTTTACAAATGTGATAATTACTATGATGCAGAAGCTGATGGTGGTATCTCCTTCAAGACTCCCGAACTTAATATTGATTGGCCAATTGATTTAGATAAGGCAATCACATCTGAAAAAGATGCTAACCAACCTACTTTAACAGAATTTGAAAAAGACAATCCATTTGTTTACGGCGAAATTTAGGAGGTAATTTGATGTTTAAGAATATCATTGTAACTGGTGGAGCTGGATTCATCGGTTCAAACTTTGTACATTATGTAGTCAATAATCATCCTGAAGTTCATGTGACAGTATTGGATAAACTGACATATGCTGGAAATAAAGAAAATCTTGCTGGCTTGCCAGAAGATCGCGTAGAATTAGTTGTCGGAGATATTTGTGATAAGGAATTAGTGGATAAGTTAGTTCAAAATGCTGATGCGGTGGTACATTATGCTGCTGAAAGTCATAATGATAACTCACTTAGAAATCCTGATCCTTTTATCCAAACTAATATTGTTGGGACATCAGTTCTAATTGAAGCATGTACTAAGTACGATGTACGTTTCCATCATGTTTCTACTGATGAAGTTTATGGTGATTTACCATTACGTGAAGATTTACCAGGACATGGTGAAGGACTAGGTGAAAAATTCACACCTGAATCTCCGTATAAGCCAAGTAGTCCTTACTCATCTTCAAAGGCAAGTTCAGATTTGCTAGTTAGAGCATGGGTGCGTTCATTTGGATTAAAAGCAACTATTTCCAATTGTTCAAATAACTACGGTCCTTACCAACATATCGAAAAATTTATTCCACGTCAGATAACAAATATTTTAAGTGGTATTCGTCCAAAATTATATGGAACAGGTAAGAATGTACGTGACTGGATCCATACTAATGATCATTCAAGTGCTGTTTGGAAGATTTTGAATGAAGGCAAGATTGGCGAAACATACCTAATCGGTGCTGACGGTGAAAAAAACAACAAAGAAGTTTTAGAATTAATCTTGAAATTAATGGGACAACCAGCAGACGCTTACGATCAAGTTAAAGATCGTCCAGGACATGATTTACGCTATGCTATTGATGCAAGTAAATTACGCAATGAATTAGGTTGGGAACCTCAATACACTAATTTTGAAGAAGGCCTAAAAGCAACAATTGATTGGTATACTAACCATCGTGAATGGTGGCAAGATCAAAAGGCTGCAGTTGAAGCTAAATACGCTAAAAATGGGCAATAAAAATTTCTCCAGGTTTTCCTGGGGTTTTACTTTATCATTGGAAGGAAGATATTAAATGAAAATTTTAATTACTGGTGCAAATGGACAATTAGGTCAAGAAATGCAACATCTGTTAGATGAACGTGGACAAGAATATCTAGCAAAAGATTCACAAGGACTAGATATAACAGATAAGGAAGCAGTAGATGATTACTTTGAAAAGAACAAACCAGAAGTAGTTTATCATTGTGCAGCCTATACAGCAGTGGATAAGGCTGAAGGAGAAGGTAAAGAACTTAACTGGAAAGTCAACGTTGATGGAACAGAAAATATTGCTAAAGCATGTCAAAAAGTTGGAGCAACATTATTCTATGTAAGTACTGATTATGTTTTTGATGGTAATCGTACAAGTGGTGAATATTTACCAGATGATCCTAAAGGTCCACGCAATGAATATGGTAAAGCAAAACTTGCTGGCGAAGAAGCGGTACAAAAATATTGCGATAAGTACTACATAATTAGAACTGCTTGGGTATATGGACAATGGGGACATAATTTCGTATACACTATGTTAAATCTAGCAAAGAATCATGATAAGTTGACAGTTGTTGATGATCAAGTAGGACGCCCTACATGGACTAGAACATTAGCAGAATTCTTGACATACTTAGTAGATAATAAGGTTGAATATGGGGTATATCATTGTTGTAATGATGGTCAATGTTCATGGTATGAATTTGCTAAAGAGATATTGAAAGATACAGATGTTGATGTTCAACCTGTAACGTCAGATCAATATCCAACAGCTGCATTCAGACCACACTATAGTGTAATGAAGTTAGCTAAGGAAACAGGTTTTGTATTTCCTAATTGGAAAGAAGCGTTGGATGAATTTTTAAGTGAAGTGAAAAAATAATGGAATTATAGTAATTGAAAGAGATAGGAATAATAGCATTTCAATTTAAACTATAAAAAATATCAACAGCAAAAACGCTAGAAATCAACGTCTTCAACTTGATTCCTAGCGTTTCTTAAGTTTTGAGATTTTTTCTAGTTTCTTTTTTATATTGGAATTTAATGGGAATTAGCAAAGTCATAAGCATAATCAAAAATTTCAGGAATACCAGTAAACTCCTTAGTATTTTTGGCAACTAGAGTAGTTGCTTCATTTAAAATTGGTAGGAAGTAAGGTAAAGAATTTTCGTTAATGTAACTTCTTATATCATTTTCACTAATAGTTGATGAAAACATGATCTGTGATCGAGTAGATAAACTGAATACAATTTTTAAACCATTCTTTATTGTATAAGAAGATTCTAGTGAAGTAATTAGCATATAATCTTGGTTGTGAATCCGATCTAATGTATATTTAAGAGTATATTGAGTATCATTTTTTGATAAATTTAACTTAGTAATTTTATTTAAAGATAATAAGGATAGTTGTTCTGGATTAGCAATAAATAAGAAATCAACGATATTATCAATAAGTTTCAATTGGAATCTTTTTATGTCATTTGCATTTGTCATTGAAATTTCACTCCTTTAGAAAAAATGTCTTTAATTATTATAGCATTGCTCTTTCATTTTATGACAACAATGTAACACTAATTTAAAAATATACTACAGTTTACGTGTTTTGTTGTGATAATTAATGTCATTAAGTATAATAAAATAGAATTCCTGTAAAATTTAGGGAATTTTCTACATAAGTTCAGAATTTAGATAAGATATTAAATAGTTCAGATAAGAAAAGGGAGGACGTTTTTTCTTGAAGAATTACGAAACAAAAAAACGTTATAAAATGTATAAATCAGGTAAAAATTGGATTGTTGCACCTTTAGTATTCTTAGGACTTGCTGTGGGTGTAAATATTAATAATTCTAATGTATCAGCTGATACAACTGCTCAAAGTCAAGCTACTGACAGTAATCAAGCAAACACAAACCAACAAGAAGTAGTATTAAGTTCAGAAAATAATAAAGCAGAAGCTGATAGCGCAACAAAAGTTACGAGTGAAAATGTAGCTAATAATCAAAATAGTGTATCTCAAAATCAAGTAAGTGACTCAGAACAAAGCACAGAAAAAGTAAATCAAACAAATCAAAGTAATACACAAAATTTGACTGTACAAGATCAAAGCAACAAATCTACAAATGAAAGTACAACATTTTCTAATAGTACTAATAATCAAAGCACAGCTAACCAACAAGTAAGTGATGTTAATAATTCATCTACTAATGAATTGGTAGTTACTAATGCTAAATATAGTACAAGTGTAAAGAGCTATGCTGCAGTGAAGACTCAAGTAACTAATCAAGTGAAAAATGGTTGGCAACAAGAAAATGGTAGTTGGTATTACTTTAATGATGGACAACAACAAAAGGGTTGGCTCCAAGGTGGAGACGATTGGTATTACTTCAACAATGATGGTGTGATGCAAACTAGTTGGCTCCAAGGTGGTAACGACTGGTACTATTTCAATCCAACAAGTGGACGTATGCAAAAGAGCTGGTTACAAGGTGGAAAAGATTGGTACTACTTCAATCCAACAAGTGGACATATGCAAAAAGGATGGTTACAAGGTGGTAACGACTGGTACTACTTCAGCCCAACAAGTGGACATATGCAAAAAGGATGGTTACAAGGTGGTAACGACTGGTACTACTTCAGTTCAACAAGTGGACATATGCAAAAAGGATGGTTACAAGGTGGTAACGACTGGTACTACTTCAGTCCAACAAGTGGACATATGCAAAAGGGATGGTTACAAGGTGGTAACGACTGGTACTACTTTAATCCAACAAGTGGGCACATGCAAACAGGTACTATCAATGTAGATGGTAAGAAATACTCTTTTAAAAACGACGGTAGAATGATAAAAGATACTTGGGGTTGGCCATTCCCATCAGTAGGTGAAGGATACTTCTCTGGAGCTCAATTATTTGGAGTAAATCCAGGGGGTGAATTTAGAATGAATGGTTTCCATGATGGATTAGATTTTGGATCTGCTGATCATCCAGGTTCAGCTGTTCATGCAGTTCATAGTGGTGTGGTTACGCAAATTGGATATATCGCAGGATTAGAAAATTATGTAGTAGTTCGTTCTGATGAATATACTTTTGTTTATCAAGAAGCTTTCAGTAATAAAGGAAATATTTCTGTGAAAGTAGGACAACAAATTAACACAGGAGATGTTATTGGTTATCGTGATACTTCTCACTTGCATTTAGGAATAACAAGAGAAACAAATGTCATGAAAGCAATAGCAAATTCCTTTAATAATAATGGTACATGGCTAGATCCAAGAGCTTTAATAAAAAATGGAATTGCTAATCAGTAATTTAATTTAGAGGGGAGTATGTAGTATATGGGACTTATTAATAATAAGTTGGCTTTATTAATGGGAACAACCGTAGCAATTACAAGTACGCTACTAACAAATACTAAAGTCAAAGCGGATACTGATGCAAACTCTAGTTCAAAAGAAGTTACTGTGCAAAATGATAATCAAAGTACAAATAGTATTAACACACAAAAAGTAACTTTACAAAATCAAAGTACAAAAAATGAAGATAGCAGTGTGGATACAAAAAGTGTTGTGTCAAATACCGAAACAAGTAACGACCAAAGTAGTACTGGTGAAGCTAATGTCACCAGTACTACTGCACAAAATAGTGTGGAAAGTAGTAGCACTAATAGCTATGCTGACACTAGCAAGACACTGCAAGTGTCAGATGCAAGTAGACAAAATGTTAATGAATCTACGCAAGCTTTGACTATGAGCAGGAGAATGAAAGCTAGTGTAAAACTTGTAAGTCAAAGTTATAAAACTGGCTGGGTTAATACTAATAATAATTGGAGCTATTATCAACAGGGGAAAAAAGTAACAGGTTGGCTCCAAGGCGGTAATGATTGGTATTATTTTGATCAAAATGGGAAAATGGCAACTAGTTGGTTGCAAGGTGGTAACGATTGGTACTACTTTAATCCAACAAGTGGTCGTATGCAAAAGAATTGGTTGCAAGGTGGCAACGATTGGTATTACTTCAATCCAGTAAGTGGTCACATGCAGACAAAATGGCTTAAAAATAATAATAAGTGGTATTACCTTAATCCAACAAGTGGTCGCATGCAAAAAGGTTGGTTGCAAGGTGGTAACGATTGGTATTACTTTGATAGAGCTAGTGGTGATATGAAAACTAGCTGGTTGCAAGGTGGTAACGATTGGTACTACTTCAATCCAACAAGTGGACGTATGCAAAAGAATTGGTTGCAAGGTGGCAACGATTGGTATTACTTTAATTCATCAAGTGGTCGCATGCAAAAAGGTTGGCTAGATGAAAAAGGTGATTGGTACTATTTCAAAAATAATGGAATGATGGCAACTGGATATTATAATGGATACCTATTTTCAAATTCTGGAAAATGGATTAGTAACTTTACTTTAACAGGTTTAGGAGCAAAGGACTTTATAAGTCAAATTGGTGAAGTTGCTAAGATAGTTGCAGACGAATATGGTGTATACGCTTCAATGATGATTGCACAAGCTGGATTAGAAAGTGGTTGGGGAAGTAGCATGTTATCTCAACAAGCACATAATCTCTTTGGTGTAAAGTGGAGTGGTAAGGGTAACTATGTTACAATGCCTACGTTAGAATATTATGGAGGAGCTTACCATACTGTGAATACACCATTTGCAGCTTATAATACTTACTATGAAAGTTTAGTTGGATATGCTACAATGATAAAGACTAGATTCCCTAAATCTACTAAGAGTTATTCTCCAACTTATCAAGATGCTGCTCGCAATTTAAGGAATGGTATATATGGGACGTATGCAACAGATCCTTATTATGCTTCAAAATTAATATCCGTAATTAATACTTATGGATTATACAAATATGATATTTAGGTGGGTTAGAGATATTTTCTCTGACCTATTTTATTGGAGTAAATAATTAGATGAGGTAATGCAATGCAAGCAATTTTAATATTAGCGCATAAAAATATACAGCAGGTAGTAGAGTTAAGTAGAAAACTTAATTCGAATTTCAATGTATATATACATTTCGATAAAAAAATGTCTCTAGATAACGATTACCTTAAAGTTTTGGAAAATGAGAACATAAGATATATTTCTCAAGAAGATGTTAAATGGGGAAGTTGGAGCATCGTAAGAGCAACAATCGCTTTAATGAATTTAGCTTTAAACGATAAAGATAATCAGTACTTTCATTTAATATCAGGTCAAGATTGGCCTATTATTAATTCACAAGAAATATATGATTTTTTTGAAGGTAAAAGTAATATATATATGGAACGATATTTGGCAGATGGAATAAGAAAATCACATGAAGAAATAATAAATTGGCAAAAATACTATTATTACTATGATGTAATTAATAGAAGAAAATTGTATGGGAAAATCTTTCATAGATTGACAATGAAGTTACAAAGTTTATTAAAGATTAATAAATTTAAAAAATTAAAAATTGATTTAGATATATATGCAGGTTCTCAGTGGGGAAGCCTTCCAAGAGATGCGGTTGAATTTGTATTGGATTATTTAGATTCTCATGAAAATGTATATAAAATGTTTGAGACTGGATTTTGTAGTGATGAATTTTGGCTGCCAACAATTTTAATGAATTCTTCTAAATTTAAAGATAGATATGAAAATTATAATTATCATTTTATAAAATGGACTAAGCAACACGAAAGTTATCCAGCTATTTTAGATGAAAATAACTTCATAGAATTACGACAAAGTAATGCTTTTTTTGCACGAAAGTTTGATGCTGATATATCTAGAAAATTAATTGAAAAATTGGAGTCAGAGTAAGCTTATGAAATTAAATTTTATGTGCCATTATTTAAGTGGTAATGGTGGGGTAGAAACTGTATTAACTGATGTATTAAATTACCTTTCAAAAGATAATGATGTAACTTTAATACTAACAAATGAACCTGAAAATGAAAATTGGCTAAGAAGTTTAAGTAACAAGATTATAGTTAAAAAACCAATGATTGAAAATAAAGTTGGTAAGGTAGCATTTTTTAGTAGAGAATTTATTAGTTCATCTCAGGATGAAATAATGATAATTTTAGGTGCTAATTTAATTAAATTAGGATATAAAATTAGAAAAATTTTCAATAAGAAATATAAGATAGTATCTTGGATTCATTTTTCCTTAAATAATCAAGATATGTTTGATCCTAATAATATTAAATATGCGGATAGACATTGGGCTATAAGTACAGCTATAAAAAATGAATTAGAAGATTTGGGCATTAGTAGTGAAAAGATAGACTTGATATATAATCCTGTTAATCATAATACACTTATAACTAAAAATAATTCTGATACTTTGAAATTGGCATATATAGGAAGAATGCAAATTACAGGGCAAAAGAATCTATCAGATTTGTTAGAAGGAATTAGGCAATATAAAGGTAAAATAAGAGTTGATTTCTTTGGAACAGGGAAAGATGATTTATTAATAAAAAAGTATATAGAAAAATATAATTTAGAAAAAAAGATTATATGGCATGGATGGGTTAAGAATCCTTGGGACAAGTTGAAAGAATTGGATGCAACTATACTAACTTCAAACTATGAAGGTTTGCCAATGGTATTTTTAGAATCAATTTCTAGAGGGATTCCAGTGATTAGTTCTAAATTTCTAGGATATACTGATGTTGTAAAAGAAAATATTAATGGATATAGTTATAATGTTGGGAACATACAAGGGTTACTAAATTGTATGGTGAATATAAAAAATATGGACTATAATTCTAGTAAGATTCAAGAAAGTATTTTCCAATGTTATTCTGAAAATTATCTGGAAAAATTAGAACTTATTTTAAAGAAAATCTAGTAGAGGAATGGTAAGATGAAAAAGTATATAGTATCTATATATGATGACTCTGAGTATAATGCAGGCCCAAAAGCGAAAAAAGATGTAGAAGATATTTTAGTAGAGGATAATTTTGAAAAAATATCCTTAAAGTTTAAATTAAATAATTCTTTAAGATCAAAAATTTTAAAAATAAAGTATAAGTATATAGATATTCCATTGAGCTTATCTAAAATAGAAAAAAATAGTATAGTGTTTTTGCAGTATCCAGCATATTCCTCATTTATTTTAAAAATCATAATAAAAAAACTAAAAGAGAAGTCGAGAAAATTATTTTACATAGTTCATGATGTGGAATCACTTAGATTATTTAGAGATAAGCCAGAGTACCACCATGAAGAACGGGCATTATTAAATATGGCTGATGGTTTAATAATACATAATCAAGAAATGAGAAAGTGGCTAATCAAAGATGGTATCACTGTTCCAATGGTAGATATAAAAGTATTTGATTATCTTAATGATAAAATTGATAGACAAAGTACCTCTTTTGATAAATCTATTTGTTTTGCAGGAAATCTATCTAAATCCTCTTTTTTGAAAGAAGTAGAGACAAAGTATGAGTTAGATTTATATGGTATGTATCCAGCTAAAGAATATAAAAATGGGGTTAAGTATAAAGGTGCATATCCACCTAGTGAGTTAGGAAAACAATTAACTCAGAATTTTGGCTTGATATGGGATGGAGATAGCGTAGAAGAATGTAACGGAATTTATGGTGAATATATGCAGTATAATAATCCTCATAAATTTTCGTTATATTTAAGTTTAGGTATACCTGTTATTATTTGGGAAAAAGCGGCATTAGCTAAGTTTGTCAAAAAAAATAATGTAGGGATAACAATAGCTAATTTAAAAGATTTAGATAGGATTTTAGATAATATAACATATGAAAAATATAAGAAAATGAAAAAAAATTCTGAAGAAATAGGTAATAGTGTAAGACAAGGAAAATTTACTAAAACAGCTGTAGAAGAGATAATTAGAAAGGTTGATAATCTTGGAGATATTACTAAATAAAAGAGATATATTTAGAGAAAAATATCTAGTGTGGGGAAATTATATTTATATACTTTCATTATGTATATATATAGCGATTAATTATATAAGAGGGACAATGTTAGCAGTAAGTGGGCAAACAATTTTTCATGTGACACTACTAGCTTCTACACTATGTTTAATTAAAATTTTAATTTTCAATAATTTTGATAGATATAAATATTTGTTTATGATTATTTTTTTGTTATTCCTTTTTTCTCTGGGAAGACAGTCATTAGATTATGATATGTATTATTATACAATTTTTATATTTGGTGCTGAAGGAATAGAATTTAGAAAAATATTGAAAACATTTATCCTAGCGGTTAGTTCAGTAATGACAGTTACTATATTATCTTCGATTTTCAATCTTATCCCAAATATTGAAGTTGGAAGATCTGCAAGTCCAGTTTTACGTTATTCACTTGGAGCATTATATCCAACTGATTTTGCAGCTAGAGTATTTTGCTTAATTTTGGCATACATAGCTTTGAAAAAATTTATATTGTCTCTTCCTGAGTATATAGGAATAATAGCAATAATTTTTACTATTAATTTGGTAACTGACACAAGACTAGATACTATATTGATGATTCTTATTTTAGTTTGCTGTATTTTAAAGAAATATTTGGAAAAACTAATAGCATATTTAGGATCAAAGAAAATAAATTTACTGATTTTATTATTCATTTTTATCAATATTATATTGCCGTATATCTATACTCCTAATAATGTAATTTTAAGGAAATTAGACAATCTATTATCTACAAGATTGTATTTTGGAAATTTAGCATTTAAGAATTATAATGTAGATTTATTAGGTCAATACATATACCAAGTTGGTAACGGTGGAATTCATCATTCCCCAATTACAAACTATTTCTTTATTGATGTTTCTTATGTAAGAATATTAATGATGCAAGGTCTCGTAGCGTTTATATATACTTTATTTTTAATTTGCAAGAATAGTAGTAATTTTATTGAAAATAAACTATATTTTTATGAGTTTATGTTGTTAATGGTTGTTTTAAGTGCAGCTATTGATCATCATTTTTGGGAAATATCATTTAACTTTACTTTGTTAGCAACATTTTCAAAGTTAACTTGTAGTGAAAGGAATTTAGATTATGAAGGAATTAACAACTCCAGAAATTAGAAAAAGATTATTAGATATCTTGGTAGTATTTAGGGAATTTTGCCAGGAAAATAATCTTAATTTTTATCTTTGTGCGGGAACTTTATTAGGAGCAGTTAGACATGGTGGCTTTATTCCATGGGATGATGATATTGATGTGGCCATGTTGAGAGACGATTATGATAAATTATTAGATATTGCTAGAGATAATCCTATTATTAAAGACAAATATAAAATTATATCTTATGAATTAGGAACTTCACATTATCCATTTTTAAAGATTTTAGATATGGAAACACAAACAATTCAAAGTTTTTCTGATGAAGGCCATAATAATTCACTTTGGATAGATATATTTCCATTTGATGATGTATCTGAAAATATTGAACTTAGAAAGAAACAATATCGAAAAGTAGGCATATTAAGGGAAATATTGATGTTAAATTTTGCTAAATTTGGCGAAGGGAAAACACTCTTAAAAAGAATTTTTAAGCCATTATTAATACCATTTGCTAAGTTAGTAGGTGTAGATAAAGCTAACAAAGAAATGATAAGATTAGCTACAGATAGTAATTGGAAGGGAAGCCCAATAGTTGGAGATGTAGTGTGGGGTGAGTACAATAAGGAAATTATAAAAAAGGACTCATTTACTAATCCAGCTAATGTTAAATTTGAGGGAGAGACTTTCCTTACTATGTCTACATGGAAAAATTATCTGACTACAACTTATGGTGACGATTATATGGAATTACCTCCTGAAAGTCAGAGAGAAAATCATGAATTAAAAGTTTGGCTCAGAGATTCAATGAAAGAGGTGAAGTAGATATATGACTGCTTCGATAGTAATGACCACGTACAATGGAGAAGAACATGTAGAAGAACAGTTACAATCTTTATTAAATCAGTCTTTAAAGGCAAATGAAGTATTGATATATGACGATGGTTCTACCGATAATACAATTAATATAATAAGAAAGTTTATAGCTAGTAATGATTTATCTGATTCTTGGAAGTTGATCCAAAATAAGGAAAACAAGGGTTGGAAAAGAAATTTCATGGAAGGAATCTGGAAAGCTAAAGGAGATTATATATTTCCTTGTGATCAAGATGACATCTGGTATGATAACAAGCTCGAAAAAATGATTAAAATTATGGAATCTCATCAACAAATTAATTTGTTGGTATCAGATTTCGAGTATATGTATGGAGAACAAAAAGTAAGAAACAAACCTTTGGATGAAAAAAATCCTAAACTTGAAAAAGTTGAATTAACTAAGCATTGGTTGAGAGTAGATTTTCCAGGTTGTGTCTTCTGTATCAGAAGAAATATGGCACAAAAAAGTAAAAATTATTATGATGCAGAATATGCACATGATGATTTCTTTTGGAGAATAGGATTATTTGAACAAAGTTTATACATTTTGCATGATGAATTAATAGGACATAGAGTTTATAAAGAAAGTACTTTTTCAAAAGAAGTACTTCAATTAAAGACTAGGCCTAAAAAAATAGAGTGGCTTGACCTATCAATAAATTGTTGCAAATCCCTTATGAGGATGCTAAATAATGATAACATTACTGGTAAAGAAAAGAATTTAATTGTTGGTACGGAAAAAGCATTGAAACTTAGGAAAAAGTTTTATCAAACTAGAAATCCTATTTATGGAATTATGTTAATTAAATATTTAAATAATTATCAATTTAAAAAGCAATATTTAGGAGATTGGTTTTTTATTTATTTTAGATAATTACAATGTCTAGAGGGGGATTAGCGTTGAAACTAGAGGATACCTATATTTTTTGAGGAGATGAGCAAAGTGAATTCAAAATATAAAGGGGTATTTTGGGTACATGCTATATTTTTATTGGTAGTTTTAATAGCTACTTATATTGATTTTAAGAGTAATTATGTTATTAGTGGAGCGGATACTTTTTTTCATGCAGAAAGGATTTATGAAATAAGAAATGCGTTAAAAAATGGCTCATTTCCTGGCTGGTTAAATTTTATGACTTTCCATCATGTGGGACAAGCTATTAACGGTATGTATCCAGATATAAGTTTATGGCCACTAGTATATATTACAAATAAGTTAAGTCCGATACATCAGATCATTATAATAAGAGCATTAATATTGATTTTAACTTTTTTTGTATCATATGTGAGCATTTCTAAAAGGTTTGATAAGGAAAATGCTAGTTACGTTTCTGCTATATACTCATTATCGGGTATGTGCTTAAGAATTTTTAATGTTGAATTACAATTAGGGACAGCAGTAATTTTTATTTTTCTATTTCCTATAGCCTTTAATACTAAAGATATAATATATTCTGATAAAATAGATATTAAATTGATATTAAATATGTCATTATTATGTACAATAGTAATATATTCACATTTAATGAGTATATTTGTTTTGTATGTGATAATAGGGATAGGTATCATAGGTAGATTTATATGTTATAAAAAAATATATCCAATAGTTAACACTTTTATAGCATCACTGTTTTTAATTTTAACATCACTTCCAGTACTTTTTAGATACTATATAATATCTAAAGCAGGAATCCAGGCTCCATTTTCAAAGAATAGTGTAACAACTATAAAGTTTATAGATATATTTTCATCATCTGAATGGAGTAGTCGCACAACTTTAAGCATTGTAACGATAGTATTGTTATTTATAGTGATATCAAATTTTAAAGTAAAAAAATTGAACCTGTTGTTACCTTATTTGTATGGAGAAATTACACTTATTGTGCTGGGAACTAATTTAGCACCATGGAGTATCTTACAGAATTTACCGTTGTTTGACAGTATTCAAAATACAGGTTGGAGATTTATGATTTTTTCAGGGGTAATACCTTTTATTCTTTTATTAATTAATTTTAGTAGGAAAAGTAGCAGGAAAATATTAAAAGTATTATTTATAATAGCAATTTTTGCTTCTATGAGTGAATATTATAATTTTCATCAATCTGCACAAAAGAATTTAGTAATCTTTGATGGTAATAATAGCAAGTCGTTAGGAGTAGATGATTGGGTGAAATTAAAATCTACGGGCATAAATAGTGCCAAGCTGACGAGGGATATTATTCCAGACTATGCACCAAAACAAATCAATTCAAAAGTATATGCAAATGGATCAACTTTAAGTGAAGATTTACAAAATACAATTAAATTTAATCAAGTTAAGTCAGACGGTAAAAATATTAATACTACTATGAAATATACCTATGAAGGGGTAGAATTTAATTTTAATAATGTGAAAAATATTTCAGTATTAGAATTACCTGTATATGGATATAAAACATTAAATTATCACGTTACAGTTAATGGAAAAGATGTACCATATGCGATATCAAATTTAGGATTCATAAAATTAAACAATGTGGAAAAAGTGAGAAAAGTTAGTATAAAGTATCTCTATCCTGAAGTATATAAATACATAATTTATTTTTCGACAGTGATATTACTGATATTAATTGGAGTTAAAGTATTTTATTTTCGAAAGATGATGTATAGATGTTAATAAAGCTAGTTTTAGTGTAATCGATTATATTAAAAAATTAATAATTGGATGTCAAATGTATTGCTAGTACAATTTTAGTGATAAAATGAAAAGTGTTTTGCTAATTAAAGGAAATATTTTAGTTTTGGAGGATTTAAATGACAAATTATTTAGTAGTAGGAGCAGGACTTTTTGGTGCAGTATTTGCGCATGAAGCTGCTCAAAGAGGACATAAAGTAAAGGTTATTGAAAAAAGAGACCATGTTGCCGGAAATATTTATACAAAAGAAGTACATGGCATTCAGGTTCATCAATTTGGTGCACACATATTTCATACTTCTAAGAAAGAAATTTGGGAATATGTAAATCAATTTGCTGAATTTAATCGTTATACTAATAGTCCAGTGGCTAATTATAATGGTGAAATTTATAACTTACCTTTTAACATGAACACATTTAATAAGCTTTGGGGAGTAGCTACTCCTAAAGAAGCTATGGCTAAGATTGAAGAACAACGTGCAGTTCTTAATGGTAAGAAACCAGAAAATCTTGAAGAACAAGCTATTTCGTTAATTGGAACAGATATTTATGAAAAATTAATCAAGGGTTATACAGAAAAACAATGGGGACGTAAGGCTACAGAATTGCCAGCTTTTATCATCCGCCGTTTACCAGTACGTTTAACTTATGATAACAACTATTTCAATGATACATATCAAGGTATTCCAATTGGTGGTTATACTCAAATTGTTGAAAAGATGTTGGATCATGACAATATTACTGTAGAAACAGGGGTAGATTTCTTTGACCGTAAAGAAGAATATCTAAAAGAATACGATAAAGTTGTCTTCACAGGTATGATTGATCAATTCTTCGATTATAAACTTGGAGAATTAGAATACAGAAGTTTACGTTTTGAAACAGAAGTGTTAGATGAAGATAATCATCAAGGTAATGCCGTAGTAAACTATACAGATGCGGAAACACCTTACACTAGAATAATCGAGCATAAGCATTTTGAATTTGGTAAAGGTGAAAAGGGTAAAACTGTTATTACTCGTGAATATCCTGCTGATTGGAAACGTGGAGATGAACCTTACTATCCAGTAAATGATAGTAAAAACAACAGCCTTTACAAGCAATATCAAGAACTAGCAAGTAAAGAAACTGAAAATGTAATCTTTGGTGGACGTTTAGGACAATATCGTTACTACAATATGGATCAAGTTATAGGAGCAGCTTTAATAACTGTTAAGAATGAATTTAATTAATAGTAGTACATAATTAAAGATAGTAGATTTAGTTATGTATAATTAAAAGGTTGGAAGGTTATGGAATCTTCCAACTTTTAGATTAGGTAGATGGTAGTATTGTTTTTTAACAATTAGAATAGGTGACATACATGAGAGTAATAAAGAATTATTTATATAATGCAGGTTATCAATTATTAGCGATAATAGTTCCACTGATAACAACTCCATACGTTAGTCGTGTGTTACATCCGGTTGGTGTAGGTGATTTTTCATATACTAGTTCAATCATACAATATTTTGTATTAATTGCCGGTATGGGTGTAGGATACTACGGAAATAGAGAGATTGCTTATTTGAGAGAAAATAGGTATGAAATGAGTAAAGCGTTTTGGGAAATACAGATAGTAAAAACATTTACCACTATTATCGCATTTATCATTTTTGTCTTATTTTTATATTGGTATGAGCACTATATTCTTTATTTATGGATACAAGCAATTAACATCATAGCTGTTGCTTTTGATATATCTTGGTTATATATGGGAGTAGAGAATTTTAAGCCAACAGTTGTAAGAAATACAATCTTTAAAATATTGTCTACGATAATGGTATTTATCTTCGTCAGAAATAGTAATGATGTAGGAATCTATATTTTAATTACTGCATTATCTGTTATTTTAGGGAATATGGCTTTGTGGTATAGTTTAAAAAACATAGTTGTCAAAGTTAAGTTAAATGAGTTAAAACCATTTAGACATTTAATGCCAAGCATTTCAATGTTTATTCCACAAGTTGCAATTCAAGTATATGTGCAGCTTAACAAGACAATGTTAGGAGCTTTTGTAGGGACTGTATCTTCAGGGTATTATCAATATTCTGATAATTTAGTAAAAATGGTTTTAACAATAGTTACAGCAACAGGTACTGTAATGTTGCCGCATGTATCTAATGCTTTTTCAAAGGGAGATACAAATAAGGTTAATCAAATGTTGTATAGATCATTTGATTTTGTTTCGTTTTTAGCTATAGCCATGATGTTCGGATTAGCAGGTGTTTCAAAGTATTTGGGATTAATGTTCTATGGACGTGGTTTTGGACCTGTGGGAATGGCTATGATAATTGAATCAATAGTGATTGTTTTGATAGGATGGAGCAATGTTATTGGTACTCAATATTTATTGCCTACTAATAAAGTAAATTCCTTTACCGTATCAGTAACTTTAGGAGCGATAATAAATATTATTTTAAACGTTCCGCTTATTTATATGTGGGGATTATATGGTGCTATGTGGGCAACTGTATTCTCAGAGTTTGCGGTAACAGCGTATCAATTATGGGTTGTGAGAAATTCTTTAAGTATGAGAGAATTATTTAAAAACTTTTGGAAGTACATGGTAGCTGGAGGTATAATGTTTAGCTGTGTAATATATTTAGAATTACTATGGAAACCGATTAGTATAAGTAGTATTACAGATATTGTACATTTATGTATCATTGTTGCAGTAGGTATATTGGTGTATGGTATAATGATATTATTATTGAAACCTACGATTTTGGATTACGCAAAAGAGATTCTTTTCAAAAGAAAGAAATAATTTAGTTAGGAGAAGTATATTTATGAAAAAATTGTTTGTATCTAGCATGGTACTATTGAGTTTGTTAACATTAGGTGCATGTTCTAATGATGGTAACAAGAGTAGTATGTCATCTGCTAATCATGAATCAAGCAAAAATGTAGAAAAGACAAAGAAACAGATAAAAGCAACTGCTGTTTCTTCCATAGATGAAGATAGTACAAGTATTGTGAATAATGATAATAGTGGTGAAGAAGGCAGTTCAAGCAATAACTCTGCGGTGTCTTCTCAAAGTAGTGAAAGTAGCAGTAGTAGTAATAAAAATTCCACTACTTCTTCCAAAAAGCAATTTTCTCAAGAACAAATTGCAGCTTTGGCATCTTGGTATACAGGAAATATAAAAAATAGTAAAATAGTGGTTCATAATATGGGAAATTATAATGCTGTAAGTGATGATAATGGGAACTTATTATTTGCATATAGCGTTTCTGGAGATAATGTAAAAGTTGGTGGCTTTGGGGATAAGCCTTGGGATGAAGTAAATATCTCAAATCTAAATGATAAAGCATCTCAACAAGGACAATCAGATAATGTAAATAATGTTGCAAATAACACTACATTTACAGATGGATATCAATAAGTAGATAAACGCAGATGAATCGAGACAATAATGTCTTGTTTCATCTGCGTTTTTGTTATTCTTCTATAGGAAGTAAGCAATATGAGCCTGCAGTATCAATACGATATGAATTTTCTTCATTACCTTGTAAGGTCATTTCCATATCAGTTGCATAGATTACTAAGCCTAACTTATGTCCTTTAGGAAGATGATAGAACATAGGTTGTGTAGTAATTTCAACATCATAGAACTTATTAGCTTCAAGTTCATCTGTACTAAAGTCATTATGACGATTTTGTAAGTTTAAGTGAGCTTGTGTAATCATCTTAAATGGTGTTTCCTTGGCTAATTTAAATTCTACTAAATTATCTTCTTGCCAATGATAACCTAAATCTAAGCCACGTCTTTCAAGAATTGTAGGAGTAGCTCCTAGACGCTTAGCATCGCCATAATCAACCAACTTAACACTAACCAAGCCATGATCAAGTTGACTAGCAATCTTCAATTTGATTTTAGCGACACCTTTAAGTAAAGTTTCATGCTTTAAAGGTTCGCTAGTGATGATTAAACGATTATTTTCAAGTTTTGGACTAGTTGGTGCAAGAATATCTTCTTTCCAACTATTAATATTTACTTGATAGTGTTTAAATGTAGCTTCTGGCAAATGATCACTAAACTCTAAAGTTTGATTTTCTTTCTTTTGTGCAGAAAGAGAATCGGAATCTAAGTATAACTTAGTAAAGTTCTTACTTTGCCAACTAGAATAAGTTTCCCATGTACTTTCCTTAGTATTATTTTGAACTAAGATATCTGGGAGTGATTCTTTAGCATTATTCTTAACACCATATAATTTATGACTTAACCAAAGATTCATCATATCTGTGAAATCAAGTGATTGGAAATTGTTGATATAGATATGTTGACCTTGATGTAAGATAAGTTTCTTAGTTACTTCAATATCACCAAGTTTGTTATATAAGTTAAATACATTCTTTAACTTAACATTCCAGTCGTTAAGACCATGAACCATCACAATATCACACTTAATGTTGCCTACGTCTTTCAAATAATTGCGTGCATCCCAGAAAGTATTGTAATTACCAGTGATTCGATCTTGATCTCTAGTGATAGTTGATAAGAAATTGTTAAAGCCATCTTTAACACGATTATAGTCACCCGCACTTTTTTGACGACTAAAACATTCTTCAGCCAAAATGTCGGCATCTTCTCCAGGAAATCCACCCGGTGCAATAACAAGTCCGCCTTCACGATAGTAGTCGTACCAGCTAGAAATAGCTGCTTCACTAATGATAGTTTCTAATCCTTCTACGCCAGTAGTAGCAGTAGCTGTGGCAAGCGTTCCTAGATATGATTTTCCAGTCATCGCTACTTTTCCGTTTGACCACCAAGCAGGAATAGCCTTATTTGCTTCTTTAGTTGTAAAAGCTGTTCTCTTTCCGTTCAACAATTCAACAACATCCTTAGCTCCCAAAGTTTCGGCTTCGTCACCACAAGTACGGTATCCGTCAGAATCTAAAGTCCCAACTCCACCAGAATAGACAACAGCGAATCCACGAGCTAGCATGTAGTCATTAAAGGTGTATGTAAATAAATGTTCCCAACTTTCTTCAGCATTTTTAGTAGAGATCACAACAGGACGTTTCTTAGGAAGTTTAGTTGCTGGCTTATGGTATTCAATATCTTGATAAGAAAGCTGGTTAACATCCTTACGTTTAATTGGTAAGTCGACACTGTGCATCATTTTCTCAGCACTAGCATCATTAGTTCCTAAATAGTAGGGACTAGCTGTAAAAATAGTTGGAACTTTCATGCCATTATCAGTCATTGCTGGACGCGTAATAATAACTTTTAGTAAATCGCGTTTACCATCTTGATCGGTATCTAATTCTGATTCAACATAGACTACTTCATGGATAAGTTTATTTGTATCAAAAACAGGTTGAGCCTTTCCGTTAAAGAAAATTGGTTCTGTTAGATTTAATTGGTAGAATTGGGTGAAATATCCACGATTAGCTAGGATATCGAGTAAATTTTGTCCTTTTTTAGTTGAAGTACATAGTAAATCATACCAAGCATTAATAACATCATCGCGATGATTTATTTCTTTTTGGTATGGCAAGTTTAGCTTATCCATTGCAGAAAATGGATCTTTTAAATAAAAATCGAGATCAGCTTCAAATCCTAAGAGTTGTAAGCCAACAGCATAGAAAACGCGAGCATTTATTTTACTAGAGTTTAAATAAGTTAAAACATCAGCATTCTCAGTAGCTGCTAGATTGGAAAGAGCATGATTTTTAGCTGCTTCAGTTTTGAAATTTGGAAAAGCACGTTCCAAAAATAAGCGATAAATATGATTGCTAGCCAGATCCTCATCACCAGCGTGAAGAAAAGCAATACGATTGAGTTCAGCTAATTTTTGTTCAAAAGGAACTTTGACATGAGCGAATTGATTGAATTTCATAATAACGATCCTTTCTTTTAGAATATTTATTACCATTATAGACTTTTTATAGAAAAACTTCTATGGTAATAGAGGGAACGTTTACATTGAATAGCCAGGATATTTGACTTTTAAGACAAATATTTTTTTTGTAAAATATATATTGTAGAGTAATTTTTAGGTACTTTGAAAGGAAGATTATATGACCTATTTAGGAACACTTTGCTTGGTTTTGCTGACAACTGCTTTTGCTGGCAGTATTAGTCGCAGAGTCGGAATGCCTGCCGTAATTGGTCAGTTATTGGTGGGGATTATTCTGGGACCAGCGATGCTAGGTTGGGTGATAAGTAATAATTTTGTCCACATCTTTTCAGAAATTGGTGTGGTCATCTTAATGTTTATGGCGGGACTTGAAAGTGATCTAGATTTATTGAAGAAATATCTTAAGCCTGCGACTTCAGTAGCCTTATTCGGTGTAATTGCGCCAATTATTTTAGTTTATCTTTTGGGGCGAATATATAACTTTACTAATGAAGAAGCAATTTTTCTCGGCGTAACTTTCGCAGCAACTTCAGTTTCTATTTCAGTTGAAGTGTTAAAAGAGTTAAAGAAATTAGATACAAAAGAAGGGACAACGATTTTAGGTGCTGCCGTAATTGATGATATATTGGCAGTTTTAATTTTAAGTGTCTTAGTAAGCATCTTCAGTGATGTTGCTCAAGCAGAAGGTGGCCATACTCAATCTAATTTGGGTGTGGGTATCTTAATCCAAGTAATATATTTTATTGGTATTTACTTAGTCTTTAGATGGATTGCCCCACTTTTAATGAAGATCAGTGAAAAATTACCAATATCTTCCAGTGAAATTCTAATGTCATTAGTAATTTGCTTGGGAATGGCATTCTTTGCTGATTTGGTAGGTTTAAGTGCAGTAGTAGGTTCATTCTTTGCCGGAGTAGCGGTTGCACAAACTCCATACAAACAAGAGATAGATTCAAGCATTGAACCAATTGGCTATGCCGTATTTATTCCAATGTTTTTTGTATCAATTGGATTGAATATGACCTTCAAGGGATTATTGACTAATTGGCTCTTTATCGTAATTTTGTTAGTATTGGCCTTACTAACAAAATGGGGTGGCTGTGGCTTAGGTGCTAAAATGCTAGGAATGAGTTGGCATTCTGGCGATATTATCGGAGCAGGAATGGTTTCTCGTGGAGAAATGGCATTGATTATTGCTCAAGTAGGTTATGAGGCACACTTGTTATCTGATAAGTTCTATTCAAGTGTTATTATCGTAATCATCTTAACTACAATCATTGCACCATTTATGTTGAAATCAGCAATTATACGCCAAGCAAAGGCAGAAGCTAAATAATATTAATAGAAGACGGATAAATTATTGAAAAAGATAATTTTTATCCGTCTTTTTATTTACTTATACACAGTATTGTGCATAACTTTGTGTATAAGTGCTAAAAAATCAAATGCTAGAAGTAAATCAGAGATACATATGTTCACTTTATTGGATAATAAAGTGTTATTATCCACAAAAGGTGTGCATAACTTGGGGATAAGTTGTAGAATACTGCCATTTTTATCCACGTAAATGAAATGTTTGGATTTACGAACGTGGATAAGATCAATTTAATAAAGTGAAAACAGAAAACAATCTTAGTTTAACAATATAGAAATAAAGTTGCGTTATCATTGATAGATAACTTAATTAATGAGGAAGAGAATTATTTATGAAGAAGCAATTTAAGAATTGGCTAATTCTAGTTATGCTAGGAATTGCAATTATAACTGGTAGTGGAATTATGAGAGAAGTAGAGGCAGATAAGATTGATGCCAAGGCAGCCTACATGATAGATGCAGGTACTGGTCAGGTCTTGTATAAACAAAATGCTAATAGTAAATATCCAATTGCATCACTAACTAAAATTTTAACATTAGCAGTTATTATGAAAGATATCCACAATCAAAAATTAAGTTGGGATCAAAAAATCAAAGTGAATAAAGATGTGTCTGATATGGCTAATAACTGGCAATACTCAAATGTTCAGTTAAATGAAGGAGAAAGCTATACAGTTAAGTCACTAGTAGAATCAATGATGATTGTATCGGCAGATGGTAGTACAGAAGCTTTAGCCTTGGCTGATGCTGGAAGTGTGCAAGCTTTTAATGAAAAAATGAAAGAAGTAGCACATGAAGCAGGAGTTACTGATGCTGAGATTTATAATATGATTGGTTTGCCAAATTCAGATTTGGGTAATTTGAAGTTGAAGAATGTAGGCGATGATCAAGAAAATAAATTTTCAGCTAAAGACATAGCTTTGATTTCAAAATACTTGGTAAATAACTATCCAGAAGTAATAGATATTACAAAACAGAAGAATGTTGATTTTAAAATAAGTGCCGATCAGACATATAATATGGAGAATATTAATTATATGTTGGAAGGAAGTTATGCAGCTCCTAAAAATGGGACAATAGATGGTCTTAAGACAGGATTTACAGATGAGGCTGGATATTGTTTTGTAGGAACAGGTACATTCAATGGACAACGTGTGATAACTGTTATTTTGAATGCTTCAGATTATAATAAACAATTTGCTGAAACGAATAAGATGATTGAGTCAGTTATGAATAATGATAAAGTAGTTAATACTAAGGATATAAAGAGTGTTAAGCAAGCTTTGAAAAAAGAAAATTTGAAAGTAAATGATACTAATATTTGGGTAACAAAGAACACCGATCCTAAACAAATAAAAGCAAAATTAACTCTATCTAATGAAAAAATAAAAGCAAAAAATGCTAAGAATGAGAAAGTTGGCACAATTAAAATCAGTTCTTCTGGGGTATCTTCAGTGGAATTAAATGTCAATTTAGAAGCTAAATAAATTAATTATAAAAGTGTAAAATAAGTAGATGAATACTGGTTTTACACTTTTTTGTTTTGTCAGATATAAAAATATTTTATGGGTTTAAAAAATATTTTAATAAAACCGAAAGTGCTTGCAACAAAGGAGACTTTGTGTAAAAATAAACTTATAAAGATAATTAATTAGTTAAAGGAAGTTGAAGCTTATGAACCACTATGTTGGAATTGCCGGCACTAATGATTTGAAGTCTACTAATCTTAAATTAATGCAATATATTAAGAACCATTTCAGCGAAAAAGCAGAAATCGAACTAGTTGATATTAGTGACCTACCAGTATTTTTTAAGAACAAAGATAGAGTTATCCCAGAGAAAGCAGCAGAAATTTCTATGAAGATTGAAGCAGCAGATGGTGTGATTATTGCGACACCTGAATATGATCACTCAGTACCTGCTGTCTTAATGAATGCTTTAGAATGGCTATCTTACGCAAGACATCCATTTGTAGGTAAGCCTGTTATGATTGTTGGTGCTTCTTATGGTACTTTGGGAACTTCAAGAGCTCAAGCACACTTACGCAGAATTTTAGATTCACCAGAATTAAGTGCAAGAATTATGCCAAGTTCGGAATTCTTATTAGGCCATTCACTACAAGCATTTGATGAAGATGGAAATCTAAATAATGAAGAAAAAGTTACATTATTAGATGGCTTATTTGAAGATTTTGAAGTGTTCTCAAACATTTCTAAGCATCTAACTAATGCTAATGATGAACAAAGAAAAGAAGTAGAAAACTATTCATGGAAAGATTAGTCGGAGGAGTGGAATAAATGAAATTAGTAGGAATTATCGGTTCAATTGCTGATGAATCATACAACCGCAAATTAATGCTATACATAGCAAGTCATTTCAAGGAAACAATCGATATTGAAATTCTTGATATTAGAGATGTTCCAATGTTTAGAGCAGGAATGGAAATGGGACCAGCTGTAGAATATTTAAATAAGAAAATTTCTACAGCAGATGGTGTAATTATTGCAACTCCTGAACATAATCATACAACTACAGCAGCTTTAAAGAGTGTAATTGAATGGTTATCTTCTAGCGTTCATCCATTTGCAGATAAGCCAGTATTATTGGTAGGTGCTTCTTACTTCGAACAAGGTTCTGGTAGAGCGCAATTAGATTTACGTCAAATTCTAGAATCTCCAGGGGTAAATGCTTTGGTAATGCCAAAGGATGAATTCTTATTAGGAAACGTTAAATCAGCTTTTGATGAAAATGGTAACTTAAAAGAAGCAAGAACTGTTGGCTTCTTAGAAAGTGTCATGGGCAACTTCTTGAAGTGGATCAAAGTTTTGAAAGCTATGAAGAAGAATAACGATGTAAAAGGTGACTGGGAATCAGAAGACTTAACTGCATCTCAAGAAATTGATACAACTGTCAAAGGTGTAGATATGAAGGCTGAAGATTGGGTAGAACAAGCTGCTGCTAAGACTAATGCAGTTGAAGGTGATACTTATGTTAAGTTAGACAGAGGTCTTTTGACAGTTAACCAACTTAACTGGTTCTTGAATACAATGCCAGTTGAATTGACATTTGCCGATGATAATAACCAATTTATCTACTATAATCGTATGGATGAAAATCCTAAAGATATGTTAGCACCTCGTCAACCTAAGCAAGTTGGGGATCCGTTAGAATCAGTTCACCCAGAACGTGCTTTGAAAGGTGTAAAACATGTAGTTCATACACTTCGTACAGGTGAAACAGATCTTGTAAGTATGCCAGTACCATTTATCAATAAGGTTAATGAAAAGCATGTAATGCACTATTATAAGGCAATGCATGATGAAGATGGTCGCTACCGTGGAATTAATGAATGGGTAGTTGATATTTGGCCAGTAGTTGAATCTTATTTGAAGATGACAGGTCAAAAATTGGTGGCTGATGAAAATGCAAAGGTAGATGCAACATCCGGAGCTTCTGAGAAAAAAGAAGAACCAGTAGCTACTCCTGAAACAGACGCAACATCTGGCGCATCTGAATCAGAAACAAAGGTAGAAGAAGTTAAAGTTGCTGAACCAGAAGTAGATGCAACATCAGGTGCTTCTGAATCTTAATAGATATGAAAGTCGAGTTTTGATACTCGGCTTTTTTTGATAAAAAAACAAGATTAGCCCATGCCAATCTTGTTGAAAAATTAATATTTAGTTACTCCTAAAGACATACGACTCTTTAGGGCTTTGTAAACAAGTGAGACAACATAAATTGCAACTAAACGATCGAGATAATCAGTTCCAACTTGAACAAGGAATACAGCCAAGCCTTTACCTAAACCTAATTTAGCTAATATTTGTACGATAATAGCCGAACCAGAGCTAGTAATGCCATGGAATAAAAATAAAGTAATGGCAGAACTTACTAAAGTAGCTGGTAAAGAAATAATGATAGCTAACCACCATAATTTTTTAAAAGTATCTGCGGCATAGTGTGAGTAAACCATACCTGCGATGAGACCAACTATAAGTTGAACTGGCAAATAATATAGTGAAAATAAGTCGGTTGTTAAACCAACAATGATTGAAGTTAGAGCACCTACAGTAACACCACCAACTGGGCCGGCCAAAGAAGCAGCTAAAATAGTACCGATAGTATCTAGGTAAATTGGAAGTTTCAAAAGCAAAGCAATGTTACTTCCAACAATGTTTAAAGTGATGCATAAAGCTAAGATAGTTATGATTTTAGTTGATAATTTTTTCATGAATTATTCCTCCGATATTAATTGTGGCAAAATTTTTTCTAGAAGTTCTGAATCAATTGAACAGGTACGTTGTAAGAAGATTTGCATAAAACGTAGGTTATCTACCTCTATCAAAATGTGACTGTTGACAGGTTTATGCCAAAAATTCATTTCATCAACGACACTTTGACCAATACTGATACCTTTAGTTTCAATCTCAGTATGCGAGTCAAAACCAGTACATAATTCTGGAAAAATAGTATAAGCCACTGCTAAGGGATCATTAATGACACAGCCGATAACTTTTTCATATTTCCAATGAAAATCAAAATAGAATCTTGTAATTTTTTGAATAAAATCAGCTTGTTCTGGATTGACTTGATGAATTAGTTCCAAAATATTTGGTGTAAGTACAATTTTTCGTGTGACATCAAGTCCTATCATTTCGATTTTTACGGAAAGATGTTGATAAACATAATTAGCAGCATCAGGATCACACCAGTAATTATATTCAGCAACAGGGGAACAATTACCAAAACTCTTGAAATTTCCACCCATTGAAACAAAACGAGTGCAGTTATTCCAAACATCTGGCTGTGCTTGATGAGCTAATGCAATATTGGTTAGTGGTCCTAACGCAATAATTGTTAAATTAGGATTATCGGCTAGAGTCTGATTAATAAACTCAATAGCGTTATCGTGAATAGGAACACCTGAGACTTCAGGTAGATAAGATTCACCTAAACCATCTTCTCCATGCGTATCCATGGCATCAACATAGTCACGTTTAAGTGGCGTTGCTGTACCTTGATAGACTGGAATATCAAGACGATCTAAGTGATTTAAGATTTTGAGGGTATTCTTAGCACCCATATCGGAAGGAACGTTACCAGAAACGGTTGTGATTCCGACAACTTCTAGTTCGGGCGATGTTAAAGCAAGCATCAAGGCCAAACTATCGTCAATTCCTGGATCACAGTCAATGATAGCTTTTTGTCTGTCATTCATTTCTCCTACCTCCTTTGAGATTCTTGGTTTTTTATACTGGGAAGTTTACGAACCAGTCCAAGTTAAACTTGAATTTAATGAATGTACCTAATTAGTATAAGGCTGTTTGTAAGAAATTGAAAGAAATAAATAAGCTCCAAGAATAAAAAGAATTCTTGAAGCTTTGAACTTATTTAAGTTTAAATGGATATTTTCTAAACATGTAGAACGAACGGACAATTGGAATATAAGGTATGATAATAATAGCTATATAAGTAAAGATGATACGGTAAATAACTAAAGCTATTGTAAATATCAACATTCCATGTGGTAAGAAAACATGTTGAATTAAAGATGTTATATTAAGTGTAGAAATATCTATAATATGGAAACAGAGTACAATTAATGATAACTCACCATATTTTTGTACGGTATGTGTAATATTTTCAGGTGAGATATTAGCAAACCATTTTGAAAATACCATAATAGCGTAACTACCAGCGATGCCACCAATAATAGCTCCTGTATAGCTTGTTGCAGCAGATACATTAAGGTAAAAAGGACCAATTTTTGCTGTGACAAACCAAATAGATACTGTAAAAATAAAAGTGATAAAATTGCCATTATTAACTAAGTTATATTTCTTAATTAAAAAACCAAACCAATAGAAAATAAGACTAACTAGAACTGCATCTAAAGACCATGGAAGTTGAATAAATTTTGCTATATAAAAGCCGATAAAAGTAGTAACTATGAATATTATAGTAGTTATATTATCTGATACTTTATATTTAGTAGTTAGTTTAATAATGAAACTATAGAAAATATTTGCTAGAAACATAGCTAATAAAAACCAAATAGCACCAATAGCTGGAATAAAGAATTTTCCAAGCAAATTATTGATAGGTGTTCCTGCTCCATATAAAGCTGCTAAAGCTGCATATCGTGTACTATCAGCGATGCGTCCAAGATAAATTGGATGAAAATGCAGTGAGACAGCAGTTAGCATTATCATAATAAATGACGTAAAAATATATGGAAGTAATAAATTGAAAAATCCGCCTGTAATTATTTTAGAGTAAGATTTATCTTTATGAAGATAACCAGATAAAACAAAGAAAATAGGAACGTTGACTGCAAACAAAATATTGCTAAAGTAATTTCCAGTGTATGAATTTAAAGAATGGGCAATGATAATAGTCAACATTCCTATAGCTCTGGATATATCAATCCAAGTAATTCTTTTCATAATAATAGCTCCTTGTTTGTTAATTGGAATATAATAGTTTAAATATACCATATAATCACATAAGATGAAGAAAGAAATTTGGATAAGTCCTTGAAATAATTTATAAATTAAGATAGAATAAACAAGTATATGAGTTGAAAAGGAGGGACTAAGAATGTCACAAAATACACATGTTGGCGTAGCAAATGATCGTCGTCCTGTAAACTCCAAGAACATTAAGAAGCGTCGTGCACAACACCAAGCTGTACTTAACTTCTTAAAGGAACGCGACGAAGCAGACAAGGAAAGCAAGTAATCAAGCTATTCCTTGGATATTGAATATCAGATAATTAAATATTGATATCTTCCACATGTTGATCTTCCAAGGAAAGCATGTGGATTTTTTATTTAGAGATATTTGTGCTTATAATACCAAACTCTAATAAAAATAGGCTCTGAAAGTAGAATATTATATTACGAAAAAAATCAAGCTTTTCTATGGATATGATGAAGGAGATGGAAATTTGATAAAAAAATTATGTAATGCATTAGTGGCATATGTATCTATGGTAATAGTTATATTTTCTTTATTAATAGCACAAGCAAATCCAACTTTTTTGCAAAACAATCTACTATCGAAAAGATTATTTGTGTATAGCTTATTAAATAATTTTTCTAATGTAATTGTTGGTGTGTTACTAATTTTAATTGGTTATCAAATAAAAGGAAACATAAAACTTATAAAGAAGTATATATATATTTATGTAGTAAACTTATTGATATTTATAGGGTTATTTTTGTGGACTAGAAGTTTCACTATTCAAAATTTGTATGATGCAGTTCTTCCAATTACTAGAAATACTTATCCGGTTGTGCTTGGTGTTATATCTGCACTATTGATAAAAGATAAATTAAAGAATTGGTTTAAGAAGTATAAATTCTCAGTCATTTTAGGTGGATATGCTATAGTTTTTACATTACCAAGCATTTTTAATAAAGATATTTTTGGATTAGGTAATGGAAATAATATAATTATAGCTTTTTCGTTAGTAGCATTAGGAATAGCCTGTTCAAATGTAAAAATAGATAAATTACATATAGATAAAAAAGTTATTACTTTAATGAGTATGGGCGTAATATTAAATGTAGTTTTAGCACTTTCTATGCCGTATATTTCTTTAAAGGCACATGGTGATTTTTCAACAGCATATCGTTTTAATGTACTAACTTCAATATCTGTTGTAGTAATGGCAATAGTCCTATTTATAGTTGGACAGAGATTAAAGATTTATGTAAAGACACCAGAATATATAGGATTATTAGTACTATTAACATATTCAAATAATTTTATTATTGAAAAAATTGTTAATGGTAGTATAAGTTTAAAAGTATTGCTTTTTAAGAGTTGCATAGTTTCTATAATTGTTGTTGTTTTAGGATGGCTGCTAGCAAAAATAGATAAAAGAGAACATATATTAGAAAGAAAATTATCATTGAATGATGGAAAGACAATTGTTCCATGGATAAGTGAGACAATTATGAAAATGATTAACTATATTAAAAATCATAAGCATAATCTAATAAATATTGTTATCTTGTATACATTAGCATATTGTTCTTTTATTTTTATGTCTCCACATTTTACATCTCCCCATATGGATGGTGATAAGTATACAAGTATTTTCTTTTTTGCTTTTTTTGTAAAGCAACATATGATGATATTAACTCTTTTATTATACTATTTGATATATAGATTTTTTTACGGAATTACAAATAAATTTTGGTTAAGCTCAATTATTACTTATACAGCTGTGACAATAGCGATAGTAGCAGATGCTATTAAAATATATTATCGCTCTGAACCAATATTGCCTACAGAAGTGACAATGGTGTCTGCCTATGGTGATATTTTAGAGATGATTCCCCAGATTATTTTATGGATAGCAATAATAGGAATCATTATTTTAACTGGAGTTATTCTTTTTTGTGAAGTTAAATTTCCACAAGAAAAGTTAAGTTGGAAGCCAAGGTTATTAGGAATTTTGTTAGCCATTGTTGTTTTTGGTAGTAGTACACGAATTAATCATGGAAATTCAATAGTAAATGCGTGGTTAAGTTCATATGGCAATGAACCTACTTTCTGGAATCAAGAGTATGGTGCACAGTATAATGGTGCTATACAACAATTTTTAAATAATATTGATACCAATATTATGGAAAATAATTCAAATTATTCTAGAAAAAGAGTTAATAAATTAGTAGAAAAATATAAAAAACAAGCAGAAAAAATAAATAAGGGTAGGACTAACAATTTATCTACACAAACTATTGTATTTAATCTAAGTGAAAGTTTAGCCAATCCTAATAGATTGAAAGAAGTAGAATTATCGTAGAATCCATTATCATATATAGATAGTGTTAAGAGAAATACAACTTCTGGATTAATGATAAGTTCAGGGCTAGGTGGTGGAACTGCGAATATGGAATATATGACTTTAACTGGTCTTCCAGTAAGTAACTTTTCACCAACAATAGCAACTCCTTATACACAAGTAGTACCAAATTCTAACCAAACTTTGACAATTAATAATTATTTTAAGAAATCTACAGCTATTCATCCTTACAGAGGTAGTTTTTATAGTAGAGAAGTAGTATATAAAAAATTTGGTTTTCAGAAGTTTATGTACTTGGGAGGTAAATATAAGTTAAAGCATAAGATGAAAATCGGAACTAATCCATATTTATCAGATGAAACTGCATATCGAAACACATTAGATGTAATAAATAGCTATAAGAATGGACAGTTTATTAATTTAGTTACTATGCAAAATCATCTTCCTTATTCAGATTACTATGACAATTCTGGTGATTACCAAGTAAGTGGCGATGTGGATGATGGTGAAAAATATAATATCAGTAATTATAGTGCAGGACTTTCATATACTGATAAAGCTGTGCAAAAATTTATTGAACAAATAGATAGAATAAATAAACCAATTACTTTAGTATTTTATGGGGATCATCTTCCAGGAATTTATAGCAATATAGACGGAAATAGTTTAGAAGCACGAGAAACAGATTATTTCATTTACTCTAATAAATATGCTAGACAACATGGTGCGAAGAATCTAAAATACGTTAAATATGTTTCACCAATTGACTTTATAGCATTGACAGCTGAGCAAACAAATTCTAAAGTATCGCCATACTATGCTTTGTTGACAGAAATTCAAAAGGAATTACCAACAATAAAAGTATATGCATATAACAATGGTAAAAATCCTGTTTTTGTTAATAAAAAAGGAAAAACTATTAAGTATAAGCAACTAACTAAAAAACAAAAGAGATTGTATAACGACTTGAAGTTAGTACAATATGACTTAACTGCAGGGAATCAATACTTGTATAAAACTAAATTTTTTAATGTTAATAAATAATAAAAGAGACTTAAAATCTTGCATATAAGCTGATTTTAAGTCTCTTTTATTATTAAATCAGTAATTCTTTAACATATTTTTCCATCTCATCAGGTTCAATAACAGTATCATGTAATTGTTTAGCTTTAAATAAATTAGCGACTGTCTTAGGTAGAGGTAGCTTAATTAAATCAACTAATTTTTGTACGTCATCTAAATCTCCAGTCGCATTATCTGCTCCTAAAGCAGCTAGAACTGTTTGTGGAAATTTATACGGACTTGCCGTAGATACTGTAACTGTTGGGCAAAGATCATTAGTTGATTCTTTATATTCTCGAGTAACAAAGGAAGCAACAGCTGTATGAGGATCGATAGCATAATTACTCTCAGTGAAAACTTGCTTAATCTCATTTTTAGTATCAGTTTGACTTGCCGAACCAGCGTAGAAATGTGTTTGAAGGAATTTAAGTGTATCTGAGTCAACAGTATATTTACCTTCTTTTTCAAGTTGGTTCATCCATTCAGCCACTAAAGTTGCATTTCCATTTGTAGCGTAGAATAATAAACGTTCCAAGTTACTAGATACAAGGATATCCATTGAAGGAGAGTTTGTAACTTTGAAATCACGTTTCTTATTATATGTACCAGTTTTGAAAAATTCAGTTAAGACATTATTTTCATTTGATGCACATAGTAGCCTATTAATAGGTAAGCCAAGTTTTTTAGCGAAGAATCCAGCCAAAATATCACCAAAGTTACCAGTCGGAACACTGAAATTAACATTATCGCCTAACTTGATTTTATTATCAGCTAATAATCGTCCATAAGCATAGAAGTAATAAATAATTTGTGGTAATAATCTACCAATATTAATAGAGTTAGCTGATGAGAATTGATAACCACTTTTTAGTAATTCATCAGTTAAAGTTGAATTATTAAAAATCTGCTTAACATTTGTTTGAGCATTGTCGAAATTACCAGTAATACCAACCACATAGACATTTTTACCAGTTTGTGTAAGCATTTGTTTTTCTTGAATAGGGCTAACGCCGTATTTAGGATAAAAAACAATAATTTGCGTATTTTCTACATCTGCGAATCCAGCCATGGCAGCTTTACCTGTATCGCCCGAAGTAGCTGTTAAGATGACGTTCTCCAGATTAGAGTTATTTTTCTTAGCTGATGTTATTAATAAGTAGGGCAATAATTGCAGAGCAACATCTTTAAAAGCAATTGTAGGGCCATGAAATAGTTCAAGGTAAATATTGCCAGCATGATAGGAAACAGGAGTAATCTCCTTACTAGTAAAATTACTACCATAAGCAGAGTTGATGCATGAACGTAATTCATCTTCGGTAAAGTCACTGAAAAAAGGTTGGAGAATTTTATAAGCTAATTCTTGATAGGATAGCAATGGTAATTGTGATAAATCTAGATCTAATTTAGGAAAATCAACCGGAACAAACAAACCACCATCGGGACTAATTCCTTGAAGAACAGCTTGAGACGAAGAAATACTATTAGCTGAAGCGTCGCGTGTACTACGATACAAAGTTGCCATAAAAAAGCCTCCTTAATGAAATTTTGTTAAGTTTATTTTAACAAAAACATTAGGGAGGCTCAATTAAATTTAATGTTGAATAACTTCGAATTCATCGGAGAGTAAATGGAAATCATTAGGAGTAAACTTACTCAAATATATCTTATTATCAGTAGTTACAAATACAGCTCCTAATAAGTTAGGATTATCTTTGCCCCAATCTTTAACTGGTTCGCCGGCAAAGAAGAGATTAGTAGTTTCAATTTCTCCATCAATTGAGTATTTAGAGAATACTGTAACACTTGCTAGATTATTTTGTTTAGGATATCCAGTTTTAGAGTCTAAAATATGATGATAACTTTTGCCGTCAACTTCTAAATGACGTTCATAAATTCCACTAGTTACAATAGAACATTCAGGTGTCACAACTACTCCAATTGCACTACCACGAGCATCATGTGGATTTTGTACACCAATTCGCCAGAGTGCATCATCATGTTTAGGTTGAGGGCCGACCATTAATAGATTTCCACCTAAGTCGATAATACCTGAACTAATATCAAAGGCATGCCAAAAGTTTTTAATTCTATCAGCAATATATCCTTTAGCAATTCCACCTAAATCTAGTTCCATTCCATCATCTTGTAGGAATACCGTCATTTCGTTATCATCTAGAATAATTTTTTGAGGGTCAATTAAATTTAAAGTTGACTTAATATCCTCGTCTTCAGGTACATTAGCATTATCAAAACCAATTCCCCAAAGCTTAACAAGTGGACCGATTAAAGAGTTGAAGCCAAGATATTCCTGACTAACTTGAACAGAACGTTTAATAAGCTTATAAGTTGCCTCGCTTACTCTAACAGGATATTTGCCAGCAGCATGATTAATGGACATAACTTCAGATTCGTCACGGTTAACAGTTAGGACATCTTCGTAATATTTTATTAAGTCATATGTTTTATCTAAGATAACAGGATTTTCGCAACCAAAGATAGTTAGATTAATTCTAGTTCCTAGTGCAAAATAAGTTTTTTGAAGTGGAGTTTGTTTAAATGTTGTATTTTTATTTTCCAAATGAATCATCTTTTCTAAAAATATTATTGATGATACTAATTATAACGAAAAAATATCAAAAAATATATTAAATATGAAAACAGTATCTTTCAATAATAATTAAAATTTGATAAGATTATTATAATAATTAGTAGGGAGGTTCTCTTTATGGAAACTATCAATATCGGTATTTTAGGTTTAGGTACAGTAGGTAGTGGTGTTGTTAGGATTTTACAAAGTCACGCAGATAAAATCTCAAGCATTACTGGCAGAAAGTTAAAGGTAAAAACGGTAGTTGTACGTGATATGACTAAGAAAAGGACAGTTGATTTAGATGGGGTAACCTTGACTGATGATTTTGAAATGTTGATCAATGACGATTCGATTCAAATGGTAGTGGAAGTAATGGGAACAGTAGAAAAAGCACGTGAATATATTAAGCGTCTTTTAGAAGCTGGCAAGCACGTTGTTACAGCAAATAAAGATTTGATTGCGACATACGGCCCAGAACTTACAAAACTAGCCAAGGAAAAGAAATGTGATCTTTTCTACGAAGCAAGTGTAGCTGGTGGGATTCCAATCTTACGAACAATCGTCAATTCATTTGCGGCTGACCAAATTGTATCAGTTAAGGGAATTGTTAATGGAACGACAAACTATATTTTGACACAGATGAATCAAAATAATATTGCTTATGAGGAAGCGTTAAAAGATGCACAAGAATTAGGTTTTGCAGAAGCAGATCCAACTAATGATGTCGAAGGAATCGATGCTGCATATAAGATGATAATTCTGACACAGTTTGCTTTTGGAAAAGATATAACTTTAGACGATGTGAAGATTGAAGGAATTTCCAAGATACAATTATCAGATATCAAAGAAGCTAAACGTTTAGGATATAATATTAAGCTTTTAGGTGTGGCAGAAAAGGTCAATGACCACATTACTGTATCAGTTGGACCTGTATTAGTACCTCAAACTCATCCATTAGCAACTGTTATTAATGAAAATAACGCTGTTTTTGTTACAGGTGTTGCAGTGGGTGAAACAATGTTTTATGGTCCAGGTGCAGGCGAACTTCCAACTGCCAACAGTGTGTTAAGTGACATTATTAGTGTAACTAAAAATATTGTAATGGGAATTACAGGCAACAGTTTTAATGATTATTCACATGAGATTAAACTAGCAACTCCAGACGAAGTGAAGAATCCATATTATATCTCATTAATTGTTCCAGACAAGACAGGGGAAATGTTAAAATTAACAGAATTGTTTACTAATGTAGAAGCTAGTTTCAAGTTAATTACACAAACAGAAGCTAATGAAGGCTTTGCTAAAATCTCAATTGTTACTCATGCAATGACAGAAGCTCAGTTGTTGAAGATTGAAGAAGGTCTTAAGCAAGCAAAAGACGTAGAACTTCTAGCAGCATATAAAGTTTTAGAAAAGGGGTAGTAAGGTGAGTGTAAAAATTATTGTACCAGCTACTAGTGCTAATATAGGTCCAGGATTTGATTCTTTAGGATTAGCTGTAACTAGTTATTTAACAGTGACTGTTGTGGAAGAGAATGTAGATGCTTGGTATGTTGATCATAGTTTAGGTGAAAAAATTCCACATGATGAAGAAAATTTAATTGTAAAAACAGCTTTAGAATTAGTACCAGACCTACAACCATTAACAGTAAAAGTAGAATCTGATATTCCATTAACCCGAGGTCTAGGAAGTAGTTCTTCTGCTATCGTTGCAGGCTTGATGTTAGCAAATTATTTTGGAAACTTAAATCTTTCGAAGCAGGAATTGGTTCAAAGAGCGACTGAAATTGAAGGACATCCAGATAACGTTGCACCAGCTATACTAGGCGATTTTGTTGTTGCTACATATTTAGATGGAGAAATAATGTATGAAAAAATAAGTTTTCCAGACGTAAGCTTGTTAGCATATATTCCTGATTATTGGTTAGCTACTAAAAAGAGTAGGGGAGTATTACCAGCAAATTTGGATTTCAAAGATGCCGTTAGAGCTAATGCAATTGGCAATGCATTGGTGGCGAAGATTGTATCAGGAAATAAAAAAGATATGGGAAAATTAATGGAAGCAGATCTTTTACACGAACCATATCGTGATAAATTAGTTCCACATTTCTTAAAGTTAAGATATTTGGGACATGAGGTAGGAGCATTTGCTACGTATTTAAGTGGAGCTGGTCCTACAACAATGACACTAATTGAAAAAGACAAGATTGATGAATTTATAAAAGTTGCTCAAGAATCGGGGTTAAATGATGAATATCGCCTGCTTGAAGTTGATAGAAATGGTGCAAGGATTGAAATAAAATAATAAGTATGAATCAGTAGTTTCTTAATATAAATAGGAATTACTGATTTTATTTTGTCATTAAAGATTGACTTTTTTAAGAAATATGTTATTTTATACCTTAAGATGTTCAAAAAAATAAAAAAGGAGTTTTTTATGAACAATAATGAATATGAAATATTACAATTAATTAAAAATCAAAGAATTGAAAATCAAAGAACTCTAGCTAAGATGAGTAATTTCTCTTTGGGGAAAGTAAATAGATTAATCAATAAATTAATAATGGAAGGTTTTTTGACCTCAGATTTGTCCATTACAAGTGCAGGTAAAAGATTATTTGAAGAACATAGGGTAAATAATGCAATTATTCTTGCGGCTGGATATGGTATGAGAATGACTCCTATAAATAATGATGTTCCTAAAGCACTTTTACAAGTAAAAGGAGAAGTGTTGATAGAGAGAATAATTCAACAGCTACATGATAAGCAAATATATGACATAAATATAGTTGTTGGATTCATGAAAGAAAAATTTGAGTATTTAATAGACAAATTTGGAGTAAATTTGATTGTTAATCCTGAATACGACAAAAAAAATAATTTGAGTTCATTGTATTTAACCAACTCAAGAATTTCTAATACATATATTATTCCAGGAGATATTTGGTTTAAAATTAATCCTTTTAGAATTAATGAATTTTATTCTTGGTATATGGTTAGTGATGAACTAAAAAACAATCAATATTATAAAGCAAGTAAAACTGGAAAATTACTACTAACTAAAAATAATGAGTTAGGTAATAAAGCGATTGGTGTGGCATTTATTTCAAATAAAGATAGTGACATCATTCAAAATAATATAAAAAAATTAAATGGAAATGTAAGAAATATTAGTGAATTTTGGGAAAAGTCTTTACTTCAAAAAAATAAATTGCTTGTAGCAGCTAGAATATATCCCAATAATGAATTTTCAGAGATAAATACTTATGAACAATTATTAGAATTAGATAGAGATTCTGATCACTTAGATAATGAAGCAATTGAAATTATACAAAGTACTTTTTCAGTAGATAAAAATGAGATACATGATATAAAAACTTTAAAAAAAGGTATGACAAATAGATCTTTTATTTTTAGTTGTAAAAATAAAAGATACATAATGCGAATACCAGGAGAAGGAACGGACGAACTAATAAATAGAGAACATGAATATGAAGTCTATAAAACAATAAAAGATTATCATGTGGGTGAAGAAATTCTTTATTTTAATAAAGAAAATGGTTTTAAAATAACTAAGTTTATAGATAATGCTCGGAATTGCAATGCTCAAAATTGGGATGAAGTTAAGAAATGTATGCAATTTTTGAAGAAGTTTCATAATTTGAAATTAAAGGTTAGTCATGAATTTAATTTAATGGAACAAGTTAATTTTTACGAGGGATTACGAAAGAGTAATTCTATGTATAATGATTATGACTCAACTAAAAAAAATATTCTAGAATTATATAGATTTGTTAATGAGTGTAAACCAGAATACTGTTTAACGCATATAGATGCTAATCCTGATAATTTTATTATAAAAAGTGATAATAAGATATTATTGATTGATTGGGAGTATGCAGGAATGCAAGATCCTCACTTGGACATTGCGATGTTTGGAATATATTCACTTTATAATGAAGATGAAATGGATAAACTAATAGATATATATTTTGATGGTAAGTGTGATTTGAAAGATAAGGCAAAAATTTATTCTTATATAGCTATTAGTGGTCTGCTTTGGAGTAATTGGTGCGAGTATAAAAGAGAATTGGGAGTAGATTTTGGCGAATACTCTTTAAGACAATATCGTTATGCAAAAGATTATTATAGAAAAGCTAAATTATTGATGGGAGAAATTAACAATGAGTAAAGTTAAAAGAGCAATTATAATGGCTGCTGGCTATGGTACAAGGTTAAGACCAATAACTTTATCTACGCCTAAACCATTGATAAAAGTAAATGGAATCAGAATGATTGAATCAGTTATAGAGGCATTGCTAAAAAATGATATAAGAGAAATATGTGTTGTGACAGGTTATTTGGCTGAAAAATTTGACTTTTTAGGAGAAAAGTATCCAGAAGTAACCCTTATATATAATCCATATTATAATAAATATAATAATATTTCTTCATTATACGTAGCTAGAGACCATTTGAAAGATGTAATTATTTTAGATGGAGATCAAATCATTAAAAATGATAAAATCTTAGATCCTAATTTTGAAAAATCTGGGTATAACTGTGTATGGAGTGAAGGATACACGGATGAATGGCTTTTACAAGTAGAAAAAAATACAATAGTTAGTTGTAGCAGAAATGGTGGAGAAAAAGGTTGGCGCTTGTATAGCATTTCTCGTTGGAATCAAGAAGATGGTCAAAAATTGAAAGCAGACTTGGAATATCAATTTGAAGTAGAAAAAAATTATGATATTTATTGGGATGATGTGGCATTATTTTGCTCACCTCAAAATTATGATTTAGGTATTAGAGAAATGAACTTAGATGATGTTATAGAGATAGATACGATTGATGAATTAAGATTAGTTGATAAAAGCTATAATTAGAATGAAAGGTTAACGATGAAAAAGAAACTTGATATAGATTGGAGCATGATTTACATACCAATTACTGCTGTAATAGTAATTAGTATAATTTTTATGATTTATCCTGCTTCTTCTAAAGAGCATTTAAAAAATATTAGAATGTTTTTGAGCAATAACTTTGAATCTTATTATATTGTTATTGCATTAGCATTTGTTATATGTACTTTATATTTGGCGTTTTCAAAATATGGAAAAATAAAATTAGGAAAAGAGAGTACAACTCCAGAATATTCTAATATTAAGTGGGGTATGATGATTTTTACCTCAACAATGTCTGCTGATATAATTTTTTATTCTTTATGTGAATGGATCATGTATTCACAGGAAAGTTATATGAATCATATACCTGGTGGTTTACAAAAATGGGGATTAACGTACTCCTTATTTCATTGGGGCCCGATGGCATGGGGATTTTATATAATTCTATCAGTATGTTTTGGATATATGTTGCATGTTTCAAATAGAGAAAGACAACGTTTTTCAGAAGCATGTAGACCGTTATTAGGAAAATATACAGATGGAATTGCAGGAAAAATTATAGATTTATTTGCAATATTTGCACTTATTGCTGGAACAGCAACAACATTTTCAATGTCTATGCCACTATTATCAGCTGCTATAAATCAAGTAACAGGAATACCTAATAATAAGATATTATCAGTAATGATACTATTATTGGTAGCTCTTATCTATACAATTGTTGCATTTATAGGAATGAAGGGATTAGCCAAGTTAGCTAACATATCAGTAGTGTTATTTTTAACTTTACTTATATATGTATTTGTTTTTAGTGGTGAGCAAAGATTTATTATTGAAAATGGAATATCTTCTATAGGAAATTTGGTAAATAATTTTGTAAATATTTCTACGGACACTGATCCACTTAGAAAATATACATTCATCCAGAATTGGACGGTTTATTACTGGTCTTATTGGATGGTTTGGTGCGTAGCTACACCCTTCTTTATTGGGAAGATTAGTAAGGGAAGAACGATAAAAAATGTTATTTTAGGTGGCTATTCTTGGGGATTAGCCGGAACATATTTATCATTTATAATAATGAGTGGTTATGGATTAAACAGACAATTTACGGGAAAAAATAATTTTATCAGGATGTTAGAGAATGGAAATGATTATGCATCAATAATTATCAGTATATTCAAAACAATTCCTTTGTCTAATATAGGTTTACTGTTATTAGTGTTAGCAATGATAGGACTATATTCTACTGTTTTTGACTCAATAACAATGGTATTTTCGGCATATTCGTATAAAAATTTAGCTCTTGATCAAGAACCTGATAAAAAAATACGAGTTTTTTGGGCTATTGTATTTATAATATTACCAATTGCTTTAATTTTGACAGGGAATTCTGTTTATAATTTGCAATCTGTTTCTATAATAGCAGCATTCCCTATAGGAATGATAATGATAGTGATAGTTGGAAGTTTTTTGAAAGAAATAAAGAATAATCATAAGTAAAGTATTTAATTTGATATTAGATTGTATTAAAATAGTGGTTGATATTTTAATCGTAGGGGGTATTTATATTGCAAAAGAATAGACTATATTTTCTTTTGGGTAGTGTAGCTTTGTTATCTTCACTTACTTTAGGAGTGAATAGTGCACAAGCCGATGCTACTGTACAACAAAGCAGTGCTAGTGTTGAAGTGCAGAAAAGTACTAGTAGTGAATCTAATACTAAAGAGATGACCAGTGCCGATGCTAGTGTAAACCAAAGCGTTTCAAGTGCTGAAGATAGTAAACATTCAGAAAGTAATGTAGATAGTAGTAATAGTATAAGCAAAGCAAATGAATATGCAAACAGTGAAAATACTAGTGTTGTAAGTACTAATGTACAATCCTCTTCAGAGGTTTCACAACATTTGAGTCAAAAAAATGCTACAAGTTTAAGTATTAGTACAACACAGGTGAAAAATGGATGGTATTCTGAACAGGATAACTGGTATTACTATAATAATAATAATATGCAAAAAGGCTGGCTCCAGGGTGGAAATGATTGGTATTATTTCAATCCAGTAAGTGGACGTATGCAAAGAGGATACGCATATATAAATGGTGTTAACTATAATTTTTCAAATAGCGGAAGACAGATTCTGAACTATTCTATTGATTATAGATATGCATTGCCAGCTGGTGAAGGATCTGACGAAACAGCTGCTAACAATTATCTCATCTTACATGAAGTTGGTACAGAATCAGGTGCTGCTACTAACGCTAGATACTTCCATGATACAGTAGATACAAATGAAGCATATGTAACATTTGTTGTTGGTGATGGTGGTAAAGTTTACCAAGTTGGTAGACCTGGACAAGTATCTTGGGGTGCTGGTAGAGTCGCTAACCACAATGCTCCAGTTCAAATTGAACTTGGTAGAACATATAATTCTGGTCAATTCTGGCAAGACTATGTAATATATGTCAGAGTAGCTCGTGATATGGCTGGTAAGTACGGTATACCTTTGACATTAGATGCAGGTGGTGCTGGAACTAGAGGCATTAAGAGCCACTACTGGGTAACAAAGAACATCTGGGGAGACCATGTTGATCCATACGGATATCTAAGTCGTTTTGGTGTTACACAAGCTAAGTTAGCACATGATTTATTGTATGGTGTGTAATTAATTATTGAACGAGTGGATTTTTATCTGCTCGTTCTTTTTAATTTACTTTAATAATTTAATCGGTTAAGATATGTTAGAATTAACTATAGGATAGTTAGACGCTTTATTGGATAAAGGAATGACATATATATGAATAATCAGGAAAAGATCGAAATTTTAAAAAAGGATATTAAGTATAGAAGAGTAACAATCATAATTCAAATGATATTTGGATTGATATGTATCAGAATGCTTCAACATGGCTACGACACTATGATTGCGGTTATCGCTGCATTTGAAATTACGTTATGCTTGAGTGACTTCAATAGAATTAGAAGAAATAGTAAAGAACTGAAGAAATTACAGTAAGTAAAATGATGGACACGAGTTGTTCATCATTTTTTTGTATGGGCGAAACTTTTTAAAGAATAGTTAAGAAATCGGTGCTATAATGATAACCATATTGAGTAAAACATAAGAGAGTAGCATTGGAGATGACGTGCAGGTGAAAGTTAATGAATACCCTAAAACTTGGAAAAGAACATTTATATCATTATGGTTAGGCTGTTTTATTACTGGACTAGGATTTTCTATGACCATGCCATTTATGCCACTGTTCATGGAAACTTTAGGTAATTTTTCGACTTGGCAACTAAATTTATATTCTGGTTTAGCTTTTTCGATGACATATTTATCGCAAGCAATTGTATCACCATATTGGGGAAGTTTGGCAGATCGTAAGGGTCGTAAATTAATGTGTATGCGTGCTTCAGGTGTTATGGCTTTTACGATTTTCTTAACAGGATTAGCCCAAGGTGTTTGGGTGATTATTTTCCTTCGTTTCTTACAAGGAGCATTTTCTGGTTATATAAATAATGCGACTGCATTTATTGCTGGGGAAACTCCACGTGCTAAAACGGGATCCGCAATGGCAAATATGATGACGGCTAGTGTTTCTGGAAATCTACTAGGGCCTATTTTTGGTGGTGCAATTGCTGGATCATTTGGCTATCGAGTGCCATTCTTTATTACAGGTTTTATGATGTTAGTTGCATTTTTCTTAACCTGGGTAAACACCAAAGAACACTTTAAGCCAGTAGCTAAGCGTGAAATGAAGCCTATGAAGGAAATTTTTTCTCAAATTTCAAATACTAAATTGATAATTTCAATGTTTATAACAACTTTGATTATCAATGCTTCTTTGATGTCAATCTCACCAATTATTAGTTTGTTGGTTAAAAGATTGATGCATGGACAAGGTAATATTTCTCTAGTTAGTGGGATTGTTGCGGCAGCTCCAGGCTTTGGAACATTATTAGTCGCAAATAAATTAGGACATAAGATGGACGAAATAGGGCCAGAAAAAGTATTGATAACGGGATTAGTTGTAGAAGTACTACTATTTATCCCAATGTCTTTGGTAACATCGCCATGGCTACTAGCTGTATTACGTTTCTTCATAGGAATTGCGGATGCAGCTTTATTACCAGCTGTACAAACGATCTTATCAGTAGACGTACCACCAGCAGCATTTGGTAGAATCTTCAGTTATAATCAATCTTTCCAAGCTAGTGGTGGGGTAATTGGACCATTACTAGGATCATTTGTATCTAGTTTGTTTGGTTATCAAGCAGTCTTTTTATTTACAGCTTTGATGTTAGGATTTAACTTTATCTTAGTAATCTGGTCACAACATAGACAAGTTTTAGTAAAAAAATAGCATTTATCACGGTAGAGACGCCGTAATAAATGCTATTTTTTATATGCTTAAATTTTAATTGCTAAAGATTCATAAGGTTGTAGTGTAATTTGTTTTGCAGTCTTTTGAATCTCATTTTGGTAATTATCAATAAGTGTTGTGCATTCTTTATCTTGATATTCAGCTGGTAAATCAACTGTAACTTCAGTGCCATAGAAGTTATTGAAAACAACTAATTTCTCAGATGAATCATCTAGATAACGTTCATAAGCAAAGACTTGTTTATCATCTGCCAATAATTCTTTGAAATGACCAGCGTAGATAAGTGGTTCGGTTTTTCTTAATTTAATCAATTTTTGATAGTGATTAAAGATTTCGCCACTAGCTAATTCTTTTTCTACATTAATTTCATCTTGATCAGTAGGCATTAACCAAGGTTTTGCTTCACTAAAGCCAGCATATTTACTATCATCCCAATGCATAGGCACACGAGAGTTATCACGTGACTTGGAAACAACAATTTCAAAAGCACGATCCTTGTCTACACCCTTATCAAGTAACATTTGATAGCCGTTTAAAGCTTCAACGTCAACATAGTCGTCAATAGACTTATAATGAGGATCCATCATACCTAATTCTTCACCCATGTAGATATAAGGAGTACCACGAAGTAAATGTAGGGCAGATGCTAGCATTTCAGCTGACTTTTCACGGTAGTTTACGGGATCACCAAAACGATTCAAGGCCCAAGGTTGATCATGATTGTTCCAGAATAATGCATTCCAGCCATTGCCTTTATCCATTTCTGTTTGCCAAGTAGATAATAGGGATTTTAATTCCATAAAGTTAAATGGAACCTTGCTCCATTTTTCACCGTTATCGTAATCAACTTTCAAATGATGGAAAGTGAAGACCATAGATAATTCATGTTCATCTGGATTTGTATATTCAATCGAGTTAGGGATAGTTGTTGATGACATTTCCCCAACAGTTACGATTTCAGGATCTGTTCCAAAAGTATTACGGTTAAGTTCTTTGATATACTTATGAACAACTGGAGTATCAGTATATAGAGGTTTTTCATGATCTGGATCTACAGAATCTACCAATACTTCATCTTTTCCAATTACATTAAGCACGTCAAATCTAAAGCCTGCAACACCTTTTTCTTTCCAGAAGTTGACGATTTTAGCTGCTTCAGCACGTACGTCTGGATTGTGCCAGTCTAAATCTGCTTGAGTCTTATCATATAAATGAAGGTAGTATAAATCTGTATCACCAAATTTTTCCCATGCAGGGCCACCGAATTTAGATTGCCAGTTAGTTGGTAATGAACCATCTTCTTTAGCAGGACGAAGGTAGAAGTATTTTTGGTACTTTTCATCGCCAGCCAAAGCTTTTTGGAACCATTCATGTTCAGTGGAACAGTGATTTAACACCATATCTAACATTACACCAATATTAGCTTCTTTTAACTTGGCTACCATTTCTTCAAAGTCTTCCATAGTACCAAAACGTTCATCTATCTTATAGTAATCAGCGATATCATATCCATTATCATTTTGCGGAGAAACATAAAAAGGATTGAACCAAATCATATCAATATTAAGTTTCTTCAAATAGTCAATCTTAGCAATAATTCCTTTCAAATCTCCAAAACCATCATTATTAGAATCGTAAAATGACTTAGGATAAATTTGATAAATTACTTTTTGACCAAGTTTTGTCATGTTTAGCTACCTCTTTTCTTAGATTTTTTTTCTACGAGCAAAGTCAATAAATTTAAATTTGTCAGGGCGATGATAGGAAGATGTTAGTTGGAATAGTGTAGTGTCGTCTAAATAAGAAAGACTTCTGACTATAACAACGAGTTTATCATCATCCAGCTGCAACTTTTCAGCGATATCATCTGCGGCTTTTTCAACCGTAATAGCTTTAGTAGCATAGGATACTTCTAAATGTAATTCTTTTTCCAAATATTCATAAATAGAGTCTTCAGCTACGCCAGCTGGCAAAGAAGAAACTGGAGGTGTAAGTAGATAATCTTGATCTAACACTACAGGTAGGTCGTCGATAGTACGAAGACGTTCAACGAAAATTGCTTGTTGATTATCGATATTAATGTCCATAAATCTTTTAGGAGCCAATGTGTTAACTTGCTTTAGAACCGTTGTCTTAGCATGCATATTTAGAGATCTATTTAATTCCTTAAAACTTGTAATCCCAGAAATAGGGAAGGTAAATTTTTGAATATCTAAAACGACAGAACCCTTACCACGGATTTTTTGAATAAGTCCTAATTCGGTTAAATGATTGAGAGCTTTACGAATAGTTTCGCGAGAAGTTCCATAAAGTTCACAAAGTTGATGTTCACTTGGGAGATAATCTCCTTCTTTATATTGATGATATTTAATTTTTGAAGCGATGTCTTGCGCAATCATATCATGTTTACTTTGAACCAATTTGCATCCCTCCAATTAAGTTAAGTAAATTTCAAAATCATTATAACAATTAATAGATGTATATACAATATATTAATACGATAATTTTGTTTAATATATTGATTTAAAAATATTTGTAAACAATTTCATGTTTTCGATTGACAACTTGTATATACAAGTGATACTATGATTGCGAAAAGAAAAAGAAAAGGTTTACAGGAGGGAAAAACATGGCTAAGAAAGTAAAAATTGTTTCTCCAGCAGCAGGTAAAGTATTAGCGCTTAGTGCAACTAATGATGAAGTTTTCTCCACAGGTATGATGGGAGAAGGCTTTGGTTTAGAACCCGTTAGTGAACAAGTTGTTGCACCAGTTTCAGGTAAGATAACTATGGTAGCCGATTCTAAACATGCAGTAGGTATTACTACTAAAGAAGGTTTAGAAGTTTTGGTACATATGGGTATCGATACTGTAGGCTTGAACGGCGAACCTTTTGATTTAGCCATTCAAGATGGACAAGAAGTTAAGGCAGGTCAAGCATTAGCTACAATGTCCCTAGAAAATATTAAACTAGCTGGCTTAGAAACAACAATCATGGTAATTATAACTAACTCCAGTGATAAATTGGAAGGGCTTGATATTGAAGAAGGTGAAGTTGAAGCTGGTAAAGAAGTTGCAACAGCCTACGTTAAAGCAGCTACCAAGAAAAATGGCAAGTTAGATTATGATGCTTTGGCAGATGTAATCATTGATAATGTCGGTGGACAAGAAAATGTAAATAGCTTGGTTCATTGTATCACTCGTCTTCGTTTCAACTTAAAAGATGAAGGTAAAGCTCATGATGATGTCTTGAAAGATACAGACGGAGTAATTGACGTTTTACATGCATCTGGTCAATATCAAGTTGTTATCGGAAATGAAGTTACTAACGTTTTTGATGCAGTTATGAAGAAGATGCCAAATCTAGCTGACGCACCAGCAGAAGATACAGCTTCTGTTGATGATGGTAGAAATCCTGTTAGTCGCGCATTTGGTAACTTAATTGGTGTTATTACTGGTTCCATGAGTCCAGTAGTTGGGGTAATCGCAGCATCTGGTATTATTAAAGGTCTTTTAGCATTATTAACTTTACCTCAATTAGGAGCATTGCTTGATGCCAAGAGTACAGCATACATTACTGTTAGTGCAATGGCAGACTCTGCTTTCTACTTCTTACCAGTCTTGGTTGGATTTGCGGCAGCTAAGCGTTTAGGTGGCGATCCAATTGTAGCCGCAGTTATTGGTGGGGTACTAACATATCCACAATTAGTAACTTGGGGTAAAGCATTTAAAGGTATGTTTACAATCTTTGGAATTAACTTCCAATTCTTAAACTACACATACTCCATTTTCCCAATGATTTTAGCTGCATGGATGGCTAAGAAGTTAGGTGACTGGTTGAAGAAAGTTCTACCTAGTTACTTACAAATGATCTTCAATCCATTGATTACAGTATTAGTTGTTTCAACAATCACTTTAGTTGTTACAGGTCCAATTATTCAAGGTGTCGCTAACGGTATCGCTGACTTCATCAACTGGTTAGTACATTCTTCCGGTTGGGTAGGTGGCTTGGTAATTGGTGGTTTCTATCAATTACTAGTTATCTTCGGTTTACACTGGGGCGTTGTGCCATTGGTTGCTCAACAAATCGCAGGTTCTGGCGAAAGTGCTTTGAACGCTATTATTTCTGTAACAATGGTTTCTCAAGGTGCAGCTATTTTAGCAGTAGCTATCAAGTCCAAGAAGAATGACATGAAGTCCTTAGGTATCGCTGCAGCAATTTCCGCATTCTGTGGGGTTACAGAACCAGCTATTTACGGTATCAACTTGCGTTATCGTAAAGTATTTATTTCCGGTTTAATCGGATCTGCTGTAGGTGGTTTTGTTACAGGTTTAATGCACGGATCCATGTTTGGATTTACAGGATCTCTAATCGGTTTCTCCTCATTCTTTGACTTGAAACATCCTAGTGATTTAAATAGTTTCTATGCATTCTTAATCTCAAGTGCTTTAGCTTTAGTAGTAAGTTTTGTAGTAACTTGGGTATGGGGATACAGTGACGACATGGCAATGGGCAAGAAAGTTGAAAAGAAGAAACGCCCAGGAACAGTTTAAAATGTAATTTAATAATAAAATAAAGGTACCATTCCCTAGTAAAAAGGAGATGGTACCTTATTTTTTAGCGATTGAAGTAAATAACAGTTTTAGTATCTTTAGTCATTTTAACCTTAGTAATACCAGCATTTGTAGGTTCACTAATATTAACTAGATTACCGATATTGAGAATATAATCTAAGATTAATTTGATGGTGAAACCATGACTAACAACTAACACAGAGTCGTCTGGATGTCGAGCAATAACTTCATCGAAGAAAGATTCTAAACGTGATTTTACTTCTAAATATGTATTACCTTTTGAATCCACCCAAGAATTAGGAAGTAAATTGTGATGTTCATCGAAATATTGGGGATACTTTTGCCAAATATCAGCTTCGATTTCTCCGTCCCAAGTGCCATAATCATATTCTTTTAGGCGAGGATCAAAAGTAATAGTTTTATCACTACCACCGATAATAGTGGCAGTTTGAGCAGCTCGTAAAAGCGGACTAGCATAGATAGCGTCAAAATTGTCAGTTCCAAGTTTTGAAAGTGTAACTTGAGCTTGAGAGCGTCCAAGTTCAGTTAGTGGAGTGTCAATTTGGCTACCTTGAAGAATTCCCTTAGCATTAGCTTCACTTTGTCCGTGACGGATAATATAAAATGTTGTCATAATTGCACACCTCTAGCGTAATTTTCTTTAGTTTAAAGGTTTTTAAAAATTAATTCAAGAAAATAAAATTAATATTGCTAAATTATTTAAAAGTGATACAGTAGGTAGAAAAGACAACTAGTCAAAGAAAAGAGTGGTATAAATGACAAAGGCATTGTTGATTATTGATTATACTAATGATTTTGTGGATGATAAGGGAGCTTTAACTTGTGGTAAGCCAGCTCAAGAGTTGGAAGACTATATTGTTAAAACAGCTCAAGATTTTTATAGTAATGGTGATTATGTAATTCTACCAACAGATACACATTTTGAAAATGACGTATTTCACCCAGAACATAAATTATTTCCGCCACATAATATAGCAGGAACTTGGGGACAAAAGTTATATGGAAAATTAGATGAATGGTATCAAGAACATCAAGCAGACGAAAAAGTATATCAATTTGCGAAGAATCGCTACTCTGCCTTTCAAAATACTAATCTAGATAATTTTTTGCGTGAAAGAGGAATTAAAGATCTATATTTAGTAGGAGTTTGTACCGATATTTGTGTCTTACATACAGCAATTGGTGGCTACAATTTGAATTATCAATTAACAATTTTAAAAGATGGAGTAGCTACCTTTACAGATAATGGACAAGAATGGGCTCTAGAACATTTTAAGAATAGTTTAGGAGCAACAGTTGAATAGAATACAAAAGAAGAGCCGAGAAATTAATCTCGACTCTTTTTAATTATTCAATTGATTTATTAATCAAGAGGTTTCCATTCCCAGTTTTCAACTTCTGGTAAATCAGTACCTTCATCACGAATGTATTGATGATGCTTAGCAACTTTAGCATCCATTTCAGCAACAAGTTGACCATACTTGTCAGCATCTGGAAGAGAAAGTGCAACAGATTTTACAAGATCGAAGCGATCCATTTGGCTTAGCACACGCATATCGAATGGAGTTGTGATATCACCATTTTCACGATAGCCGTGGAAAGCAACGTTATGATTGTGACGGTAGTAGAAGATGTCACGTAATAGGCCTTCATAACCATGGAAAGCAAAGATAACTGGCTTGTCTTTTGTAAAGTAAGCATCAAATTCATCATCGCTCAAGCCACGAGGATCTACTTTAGGACTACGTAACTTCAAGATATCAACAACATTGATGAAGCGAATCTTCAAGTCAGGTAATTTTTCATGCAAGATAGAAATTGCAGCTAAAGCTTCTAAGTTTGGTTCTGTACCAGCAGCAGCGATAACTACGTCTGGTTCAGCATTCTTATCAGTTGAAGCCCAATCAATAATCTTCAAACCTTTATCAACTAATTCCTTAGCTTCTGCAGCTGAGTAGAATTGTTGACGTGGGTGCTTAGAAGCAACAATCAAGTTAATCTTATCGCGATCATTAATAGTCTTGTCGAATACAGCCAATAATGAGTTAGCATCTGCAGGTAAGTATTCACGAATATATTCAGGTTTCTTATCAGCTAAGTGACCTAAAATACCAGGATCTTGGTGTGTGTAACCATTGTGATCTTGTTGGAATACAGTAGATGTAGCAATAACATTCAATGATGGAATTGATGTACGCCAAGGTTGTTCAGTTGCTTTACGTAACCACTTGAAGTGTTGTGTCAACATAGAGTCAACTACACGCAAGAATGATTCATAACTTGCAAAGAAACCATGACGACCAGTCAAAACATATCCTTCTAAGAAACCTTCAGCTTGATGTTCTGATAATTGAGAATCAATAACTTGACCTGATGGAGCTAAGTATTGATCGTTAGGTTCCTTAATTTCAGCTAACCATTGACGCTTAGTTACGTCAAAGATAGGTGCCAAACGGTTAGACATTGTTTCGTCAGGACCAAAGACACGATAGTTATGACGGTTATCAGAAAGTACTTTTTCAAGGTATTTACCTAAAACAGTCATATCTTGAGCAACTTCTTTACCTGGAACAGATGTATCAACAGCAAAATCACGGAAATCAGGTTTGATAACTTCTCTGATTAATTTACCAGGGTTAGTGTGAGGGTTAGCAGCCATACGCTTGTCGCCCTTAGGTGTGATTTCAGCAATTTCAGCTTTCAACTTACCATTTTCATCGAATAATTCTTCAGGTTTATAACTTTCAAGCCAGTCAACCAAAGCATCAGCGTGTTGCATATCATTTTGGTCAACAGGAATTGGAATTTGATGGGCACGGAATGATTTTTCAATTGGTTCGCCATCCCATTCTTTAGGACCAGTCCAACCTTTAGGAGCACGGAAGATAATAACAGGCCATGCTGGAAGACTAGGATCGTTATTTTCACGAGCATTCTTTTGAATAGCCTTGATTTCTTCAATTGCTTCATCCATTGCTTTAGCCATTGCAGGATGCATCAACTTAGGATCATCGCCTTCAACAAAGATTGGATGCCAACCCATACCTTCAAAGTACTTAGTCAAAGTTTCATCGCTTTCACGAGAAAGGATAGTAGGGTTAGAAATCTTGAATCCGTTAAGATCTAAAATTGGTAGGACAGCACCATCATGAATAGGGTTGATAAATTTATTAGATTGCCATGAAGCAGCTAATGGACCAGTTTCAGCTTCACCATCACCGACAACTGCAGCAACAATCAAATCAGGATTATCTAAAACTGCACCAACAGAGTGAGAAATAGAGTAACCTAATTCGCCACCTTCATGAATAGAACCTGGTGTTTCAGGAGCAGCATGAGAAGCTACACCACCTGGGAAGGAGAAACGTTTAAATAGACGCTTCATACCTTGTTCATCTTGAGAAATTTCAGGATAAATTTCAGAGTAAGAACCATCAAGATATGAGTTAGAAACCATAACTTGACCACCATGACCTGGGCCTTCAACGTAGAACATATTCAAGTCATATTTGTTGATGACACGGTTCAAATGGGCATAAATGAAGTTTTGGCCAGCGATAGTTCCCCAGTGACCAATTGGTTTAACCTTAACGTCTTCTGCTTTTAAAGGACGACGAAGTAAAGGATTATCTTTTAAGTATAATTGACCAACTGAAACATAGTTAGCAGCACGCCAATAAGCATCTAATTTATCTAAGTATTCTTGGGATGAATAATCTGTCATGAGTGTACCCTCCTAATTAATAAATCTGTTTTTTCTTTAATAATTAACTTTACAAGTAAATAATAACGCTTTTTTAGTAAATGTCAACCATTTTTAAAATTGGAACGTACCAATTTTAAAAAACATTAAGAAAAAAACTCTCAGTGCAAAACATGAGAGTTAATCTAGGTTGATAAAAGTATTAAATTTAAGGTATTTAAAATGTAGTCGCATTTGTGAAAATTCAAATGGAGTACCGTTATCTAAGAAGAAGATACCTTCCATCACACTGACAGGTTCATTTTCTTTAAGCTTGAGTAAATTTTGATCTTCTGAAGTTGAAGGTTCAGCATAAATCGACATGAATGATTTGCTAGCAGTTTGGTTAAGTTCAGATTGAATGTAAGCAAAAATTGAACTTTCAAGCTGAGTACGACTGAGCTTAGGTAAGATTTTAATAGGAATATATCCTGTTTCAATCATAAAAGGTTCATCTTCAAAAAGACGAAGACGGATAATTTTATACACAAAATCTTCAGGGGATAAGAATAAATCTCTTTGTAACTCTGAAGTTGGTTTGATTACTTGAAAATCTAAAATTTTGGTTTGAGGTTTCTTTCCTTTTAATCTGAAATTATCAGAAATCCCTAAGTTAGATCCTTCCTCATAATTAAAAATAGATTCATTTTTTAAGTACAAGGGATTAATAAAAGTACCTGATCCACGCTTTTTAAAAATAATACCCTCATTGGACATTTTGTTAAGAGCACGTTTGACCGAACTACGACTAACATTGTATTGTTCAGCTAATGAACGTTCATCTGGTAGTTTCATATCAGTAAACTTACCAGCAAATATTTTTTCTTTTAAATCACTGATAATATTTTTATAGACTAATTCAGCCATTTTCTCCCCACTTTCTATCATAAAAGACAAGCCTTATACAATAAAGTAAAGCACAATTGTAAAAAAACGACAAGTGGTGACACACAGCAACAAAAGAAGGTGGTAAAATAAGAGATAAGTAATTTTAGGAGGAAAGTTATGTCAGTATTAGTTTTAGGTGGTGCTGGATACATTGGTTCCCACACCGTAGATCGCTTAGTTGAAGCGGGTAAAGACGTTGTCGTAGTTGATAGCTTGGTTACAGGTCATTTAGCTGCGGTACGTAAAGAAGCAAAATTTTATCAAGGCGATTTAGCAGATAAGGATTTCATGCGTAAAGTTTTCACTGAAAATCCAGATATTGATGCAGTAATTCACTTTGCAGCATTCTCATTAGTTGCAGAATCTATGAAAGATCCTTTGAAGTATTTTGATAACAATACAGCAGGTATGGTTAAACTTCTTGAAGTTATGAATGAGTTTGATATCAAGTATATCGTCTTCTCATCCACAGCTGCTACATATGGTATTCCTGAAAAAATGCCAATCTATGAAGATGATCCACAACTTCCAATCAACCCATACGGTGAAAGTAAGTTGATGATGGAAAAAATTATGCGTTGGGCAGATGAAGCTTACGGAATTAAGTTCGTTGCTTTACGTTACTTCAATGTGGCTGGTGCAAAGCCAGATGGATCTATCGGTGAAGATCATCATCCAGAAACACACTTATTACCAATCGTGTTGCAAGTAGCAATGGGTGAACGTGAAAAGTTACAAATTTTTGGCGATGATTACAACACTCCAGATGGAACTAATGTCCGTGACTATGTACATCCATTTGATTTAGCAGATGCACACATTTTAGCAGTAGATTATCTACGTAATGGTAACGAATCAAGTGCCTTTAACTTAGGTTCTTCAACAGGTTTCTCTAACTTGGAAATCGTGAAGGCTGCTCGTGAAGTAACTGGTAAAGAAATTCCAGCTGAAATCGCAGCTCGTCGTGGTGGAGATCCAGATACATTGATTGCTGCTTCAGAAAAGGCACGCAAAGTTCTAGGTTGGAAACCAGAATTCGATGACATTCACAAGATTATCGAAACTGCTTGGAAATGGCACACAACTCATCCACAAGGATATAATGACTAAAAAAAGAAAGCTTGAGACTCTGAAAAATGAGTTTCAAGCTTTTTTTGATAAGTGTTGTTGATGACGTAAGCCCCATTTGTGAAGACTATCAATGATATCTTCAAGTTCTTTTCCATGTTCAGTAAGACTATATTCAACTTTAGGTGGGACAGTGGGGTAGACTGTTCTAGTAATTAAATCATCTTCTTCAAGTTCTTTGAGATTCTTGGATAACATTTTCTTTGAAATTTCAGGGAGAACTTTTTGTAAATCTGAGAAACGCATAGTCTGATTTTTTAATAGATATAAGATGATTGGTATTTTCCATTTACCCAAAATAGTATCTAAACCATCATCAACACGACAAAATTGTGGATCAATTTTCATAAATATACCTCACAATATTTCAGTATCCATCTAAAAGTATACTTTAAGTTACCTAGTTATTAAAATGAAACCTCTTCACAAAAGAAAAAATTCTAGTAGAATAGCTTACATAAAGTAAGTTAGATAGAAAAGAGGTTTTAACAATGGCAATGGAAGATTATCGTATAAATAAAGAAAATGGATTAGAATTTGGCTTATATTCACTAGGGGATCACATGCCTAACGCTCTTACAGGCAAACGTGTTTCAGCTAAAGAAAGAATTGATCAAATTGTTGCTGAAGCAAAATTAGCTGAAGAAGCAGGATTAGATTTCTTCAGTGTAGGTGAAAGTCACCAAAAATACTTTGTTGGACAAGCTCATGCTGTTATTTTAGGAGCAGTTGCTCAAGCTACTGAAAAAATCAAGATTGGTTCATCTGCAACAATTATTTCAACATCTGATCCTGTCAGAATTTATGAAAATTTTGCGACATTAGATTTATTATCCAATGGACGTGCTGAAATTATTGGTGGACGTGCTTCACGTTTAGGTTTATTCGATTTATTAGGCTACAATGTGAATGATTATGAAGAATTATTTGAAGAAAAGTTTGAATTACTACTCAAAATTAACGAAAATCATCGCGTTAACTGGGAAGGTAATTTCCGAGCACCATTAAAAGATGCAGAAGTTTTACCAAGACCATTAAATGATAAGTTGCCAATTTGGCGTGCGGTAGGTGGACCAGCTGAAAGTGCAATTAAAGCTGGATTACAAGGTGTGCCAATGACAATCACTTTATTAGGCGGTCCATTATCAATTTTTAAGCGTTCAATCGATGCTTATCGTCAAAGTTTGAAAATGAAGAGCTATAATCCAAGTGATTTTCCAGTAGCGACAACAGGATTTTTCTATGCAGCTGATGATACAAAGACTGCTTTAAGAGAGCTTTATCCTTATGTAGATCAAGGAATGAAGTTGGCAAATGGTACAGGTTATCATAAGCGTTTATTCGCTAATGGCGCAGACATGAATGATGTAATGTTAGTGGGAAGTCCACAACAAATTATCGAAAAAATGATTTATCAATATGAAGAACTAGGCCATCAAAGATATTTAGCACAAATTGATTTTGGTGGAATGCCATTTGAAAAAGTTATGAAGAATATCGAAATTATCGGAACAAAGATTTTACCAGAAGTTAAAAAATATACAAAGGGAAAATAACATGAAAGTTGTAGCAATTTCCGGAGCTGTAATTGGGAAAAAGACTTTAACTGCCATGAAATATGTAGCAGAAAAAATGAATAAAGACTTTCCAGAGGTTGAATTTGACTTGATAGATTTGAGTGAAAAGAATATTCAATTTAGCGATGGGCGTAATTATACCGAATATCAAGGAGATACTTTAGAAGTTACTACTAAGATTATGGAAGCAGATGCTTTAATAATTGGGACACCGATTTTCCAAGCTTCAATTCCTGGATCAGTGAAAAATATTTTTGACCTACTACCAGAAAAAGCCTTACGTGACAAAGTGGTTTCAATTGTGGTTACAGCTGGTTCTGCTAAGCATTATCTAGTAGCTGAGATGCAACTTAAGCCGATCTTGTCATATATGAAGGCACAAGTTTTACCAGAAATTGTCTTTATTGAAGGGCAAGATTTGTTCAGACAAGAAATCATCAATGCTGATATTAATTTCAGGTTGGATAAATTAGTTGAAGATACTTTAATCATGGTTGAAACTTTTAAAGAATTGCGAAAGAAACAAGAAGATGCATTATTCTAGAGTTACCGAGAAGAGTGGATGGAATTCCATTCTTCTTTTTTATTAGAACGGGTTTTGAAAACGGTCTACAAAATAGTCGTGAATTAGTGTACAATGATTATATAAATTGAAATAATTGGAGGAAGATTTTGATGGACATCTCAGCAGAACGTTTTGGTGAACTGAACGGTGAAAAGGTAAACAAAATTACATTGACAAACGATAATGGAGTAGCAATCTCATGTTTGACAATGGGAGCTTTATGGCACGAATTCTTAGTACCAGCTGCAGACGGTACAAAACAAAACTTGATTTTAAACTATAACACAGTAGCTGAATACTACAGCAATGGTTTATGTACTAATCAAGTAATTGGTCGTGTTGCAGGTCGAATTAAGAATGGTAAGTGCGAAATTAATGGGGAACAAGTAACTTTACCACAAAATGAAAACGGTAATACTTTGCACGGTGGTCCTCATGGATTTAATACTTATAACTGGAGCTTTACAACTTCAGCTAACCGTAACAGCATTAGTGTGATTTTCCAAAAACAAGTTTTAAGTGCAGTTGATGGATTCCCAGGAGATATCTTGGTAACTGTTATCTATACTTTAGACAATAGTAATAACGTAACAATTTCCTTTAATGCACTTGGAGACGATAAGGTAGATACACTATTTAACCCAACTAACCACGTTTACTTTAACTTGAGTAATCGTTCTGACTTGGCTAGTCATGAGCTTAAAATCAATAGTGACGGATATCTAGAATTAGATGAGAACCTAATTCCAACAGGTCGAATTCGTCATGGCGAAGGTACAGCTTATGATTTTACTAAGGGTGCTAACTTATACGAAGCTATCCAACAAAATGAAAAAGGTGGCTTTGATGATGCATTTGTTGTAAATGGACCAGGTAAGGCTGTAGAACCAATCGCTGTTTTACGTGATACTCAATCTGGAAATACAGTAACAATTGATTCAGACCGTAATAGTTTGATCATGTATACAATGAATGATGATTTGCCAGATGTTCATTTCAAACGTGATAATGGACGACCTGCTAAGAAACAAGAAGGGGTAGCTTTAGAAGCTCAAACTTTACCAGATGCAATTAATCAAGAAACATTTGGGGATATTGTATTACCACGTGGAGCAAAGCGTTCCTACCACATTAAATACACATACTCTAATGATAAAAATTAATTTGAACTAAAATATATCTTTCGTTAAGATTATAATAAACAAAAAGTCAGTATTATTACTGGCTTTTTTCTTGAGGTGGATTATGTTAGAAAATTATTTATTTGATTTTGACGGTACGATTGCTGATTCTGGTGAAACTGGAATTATCGCAGTTCAAAAAGCTTTTGTTGATTATGGATTGGAGAAGCCAACTGCAGAATCAGTCAGATATTATATGGGTGTTCCCATTGAAATATTCTTCCCTAAAATATCTAATCGTGAGTTAAAAGATGCTGAATGGGAAGAAGTTTTTGCGATATTTAGACAATACTACAGTGAATTAGAACTTGAAATCACACAACTTTTCCCAGGTATGAAAGAAACTTTGATGCAATTGGTTGAGGATGGGAAACGTTTATTTGTAGTATCAAGTAAGAATTCAGTCTCCTTAAATCGAAATCTGGAAAACTTGGGGATAGCAGGTTTGTTTACAGACACAATTGGATCTGATCAAGTGGAAAACTACAAGCCAGCTCCAGACGGTATAAATATACTTGCTAATAGACATGATCTAGATAAGGCGAAGACAGTTATGATTGGCGATGCTAAGTACGATTTACAAATGGGTAAAGCTGCTGAAGTTAAGACATGTGGCTGTGCTTGGGATACCTATGATATTGAATTATTGAAAAATGAAGAACCGGATTATTTGTTAGAAAAAGTAGAAAAGTTACTAGAAATCTAAGGATGAAAAGGTTAGTAAAAGCGTTGGTATGTGCCAACGTTTTTTGATATGAAAAATAAAAAAAGAGCGGTATTTGAACCGCCCTCAATTCTACAACGCTGCTTGACTACTAGGTTGGTTAGACCCAATGTGCAACTTTATAATCTTTATTCTCTTTAATAAGTATATATGAAATACCAATTAAGTGCATTAAAAAAAGGTTATTTCAGCGGTTCTTTTTTGGGATCGCTGTTTTTATTTTCTTCTGATCCAACAGCCAGGATGAAGACAGTACTAATAACTAGCAAACTCCCCAAAATTTCAGCCCAGTTAAACTGCATTTTAAAGATAAGAAAGTCTAGTAAAGCAGCAGTTAAAGGCTCGAAAGTGTCTAATAAAGTTGCTTCAGTAGCACTAATTAGATGCAGACTTTTTACAAAAAGGTAGTAAGATAAAGCAGTTCCGATAAAAATCAAGAAAAGCATATTTAAAGTAACTGCAGGCGTAAATTTAGGAACAGACTTCCATACTGGATGAATAAATTCAAAGACAATACCACCAACTAGCATTGCCCAAGCACTGATAGTAGTAGGATTATGTCGACGTAAAAGATCAACTGGCAAAACAGAATTTCCAGCCTGAGTTAGCATCAGAAAAATTCCCCAGATGATTGCCTCTTTTGAGATCGCAAGTTGATTAAAAGAACCTTTGGTAACCAATAACCAAGCACCAATAAGGGCGGTAATAGTCGCAATCCATTGTTTTCTACCAGGTAATTGTTTAAAAATAATAGCTGAATAAAAGATAACAGGAAGAATCCCTAAAGTTTGGATAATAGTTGCGACAGTTGCATTACTATAATTAACAGTCATTGAATAAGTAAATTGAACTCCTGCCAAACCTAAAATGGAGAATAAGACAATTCCCAAAATATCCTTGAAACTTTTAAAGACCAGAAAAATTTTCTTACCATCAAGATAGTAAGCCAATCCCAGTAAAGTTAATGCTGATAGGCTCATTTTTACACCCATCATCCAATAAACTGAAACGTGTTGATCCTGAAATAGATACTCAGAGGCAATTCCAGCCATTCCCCAGAAAATACCAGCTAAACTAGCATAAATAACTCCTTTTAAATGTGTTCTTGTTTGCAAAATTTCACCACCTAAAAAACATACTTTATCGATTATAGGTAAAATTAGGGGAAAATTAAAGACATTATTGAACTAAAATTGTAAAATAAAGGTATTATGCTAGGGAAGTGATGTTTTTGACACTGTGGCAACGTTTTTTAGGAAACGAACGGTTAAGGCGATTTACAGTTTTACTATTTTTAGTAGGAGTGCTGTATCTAGCTCGAAGTATGATGAGTTTAATCTTACTAACCTTTATTTTTTCGTTTCTAGTTATTAGCTTAAATGATGCAATTAGAAAGAAAATAGATATTCCTTCTAAATTAATTGTCATCATTGTTTATTTGTTGATGATAGGTGGTATTTACTTAGCAATAACTATCTACCTACCAAAATTAGTTACACAAACGGAAAATTTGGTAAATTACATTGTTAAGTTCTATAATCACCCACCTAAGGGAACAAATGATGTGATTAATATGGTCACGCAATACATTAGTCAATCCGATATTATGAAACAAATGCGTGGTGGTATGTCAATTATCGTTAAGTATTTGGCAAATATTGGAACGATGGGAATGACGTTTATTATGGCGTTATTACTAAGCTTTTTCTTTACAATTGATAAAGATGATTTGTTTAAGTTTTCAAAATCATTTTTAAAGGGTCCATATTCATGGTTCTTTAATGACGTTTACTACTTTGCTAAGATTTTTGTTAACAGTTTTGGAGTTGTATTAGAAACTCAATTTATTATTGCTTTAATTAATACGGCAATTACAACAACGATTTTAGCATGTATGAAGATGCCTCAATTGTTCAGTTTAGCGTTATTAATATTCTTCATGAGTATGATTCCAGTTGCTGGGGTTATCATTTCAGCAATTCCGATGATGTTAATTGGTTACACTGTTGGTGGGGTAAAGTATATTATTTATATCATCATTATGCTTTGTGTGGTTCATGCCTTAGAAGCATATGTGTTAAATCCTAAGTTAATGTCAAGTCGAACAGAATTACCAATTTTCTACACATTTGTTGTACTATATGTGTCTGAACATTTATTTGGAATGTGGGGATTAATTGTTGGTATCCCAGTATTTACATTCCTTTTGGATATTTTAGGGGTTAAAAGCGACCATATTCGCAGAGAAAGACTAAAGAAATTCAGAGAGAAGGTAAAATAGATGGAAAAAGAAGAATTTATCAAGAAATACGCAGTTGAACGTCGTAACACTAACTCATCTAAATGGGATGGCTTAGAAACTCAATTCGGCGAAACTGATCTTTTACCTTTATGGGTAGCAGATACAGAATTTAAGGTTCCTGAAGCAGCACGAAAAGCATTGGTTGAACGTGTTGAACATGGTGCTTTTGGATATTCTTTAGTGCCAGATAGCTATTATGAAGCATACTTTAACTGGCAAAAGGAACGTTATGGGATTGAATTGCATAAAGATTGGATGAGATTTGGTACAGGGGTAGTGCAATCATTAAGTACTTTGATTGAAACCTTGACAGTTCCAGATGAAGCAATCATGGTTTTACAACCTGTATATTATCCATTCATGCGAGTAATTGAAAACAACAATCGTAAATTAGTAATTTCTGAATTGGTAAATCATGATGGACATTACGAAATGGATTACGAAAATATCCAAAAGAAGATGCAAGAAAACAATGTTAAGTTACTAATTTTCTGCAGCCCACATAATCCAGTTGGTAGAGTTTGGTCTGAAGATGAATTGGAAAAATTACTAGCAATCTGTCACGATGAAAAAGTAAGAGTTATTGCTGATGAAATCCACCATGACTTAATTATTGGGGATAAGAAGTTCACATCTATGTTATCAATTAAAGATGGTTTTTATCGTGATAACTTAGTAATGGTAGATGCACCTTCTAAGACATTTAATATGGCATCATTATTAAACAGTCATGTAGTTATTCCTAATCCTCAAATTCGCGATTTATATGATGAAGTAGTGGGTCGTTTAAGTGCTCCTCAAGGAAGTCTATTAGGTCGTGTAGCTGCAGAAGCTGCATATCGCGAAGGTGCAGAATGGCTAGACGACATGATAGAAGTAATTAGAGATAACTTCGTTTATGTGCGCGATGAATTAACTAAAGCATTCCCTGAAATTAAAGTTAGTGATCTAGAAGGAACATATCTCATGTGGATTGATTTATCAGCACTTGTTCCAGCTGATAAAGTTGAAAAGCTAGTTAAGAAACAAGCTAAATTAGCGGTTGATTTTGGTGATTGGTTCGGTGAAAGTGGTAAAGGCCATATCCGAGTAAACCTTGCTACTACACCAGAAAACATCAAAAAAGCAGTATCTGCATTAGTAAATGCTTTAAAATCAGAAAATTAAGTAAAGTTTTACATGAAATAACTACCAATTTTTTCATTTTCAGTGTAAAATTAGGCTTGTAAATATTATTTTAAGAAAGAGGTTTACATTACTATGCCAAAATTAGTATTTATCCGTCACGGACAAAGTGAATGGAACTTAAAGAACCTTTTCACAGGTTGGGAAGACGTTAACTTGAGTGAAAAAGGTGTTGAAGAAGCTAAGGAAGCAGGTCGTAAGTTAAAAGAAGCTGGTATCGAATTTGACCAAGCTTACACATCTGTTTTAACTCGTGCTATCAAGACTTTACACTTTGCTTTAGAAGAATCTGGCCAATTATGGATTCCAGAAATGAAGACATGGCGTTTAAACGAACGTCACTACGGTGCATTACAAGGTAAGAACAAAGCAGACGCTGCTGAAAAGTATGGTGACGAACAAGTTCACATCTGGCGTCGTTCTTACGATGTATTACCTCCATTATTGAGTGCAGATGATGAAGGTTCTGCAGCAAACGATCGTCGTTATGCTGACTTAGACCCACGCATCATTCCTGGTGGCGAAAACTTGAAAGTTACTTTGGAACGTGTAATTCCTTTCTGGGAAGACCACATTGCACCAGACTTATTGGCTGGTAAGAACGTAATCGTTGCTGCACACGGTAACTCATTACGTGCTTTAACTAAGTACATCGAACAAATCTCTGATGAAGACATCATGAATGTAGAAATGGCAACAGGTCAACCAGTTGTTTACGACTTAGATGACAAGTTGAACATTGTAAACAAAGAAAAGCTTTAAGATAGATTTTCTTTTATTATGAACCACTCTCATTTTGAGAGTGGTTTTTTTGTTGTATAGAAGTTATTTCAGTTTAGAAAAAGAAGTTATATAATTTAGTTATATAATTGTAATAAAAGGGGGAGAATATATTATGAAAAAATGCAATAAATGTGGAACTGTGAATTCTAAAGATGCAATTTTTTGTGAGAATTGTGGAACAAAATTGGATGAATCACTATTAACTGAAAAGAAAAAAGAATGTAAGAATTGTGGGTATTTAAATGAAGAAAATGCAGCTTTTTGTGAAGACTGTGGTAGTTCGCTAAATGAAAATCAGCAAAAAGATTTTGAAGATACACCTGGTGAAGATAAGCAAATAGAAGAGAATGAAACTTCATTAAAAGTACCTTCAACAAAGCAAAGACGTCCTAGAAAGAATACAAAAACTAAAGAAATTTCAATAGTAGTTGCAGCAATTATTGTGGTTATTATAGCGATTATGGGATTTGTTTACTTAAAGGGGAATAAATACATATAATTTATCGAAAATAATGATAGAACTACTTTAAAGGGAAATTCATCGAGTAGTAAAGAAAGTTCTTCAGCTAATAGTAAAAAGAGATCAAATTCAGCTAAATTATCAGAAGAAACATATAACGCCAAGAAAAATCAACAAAATGTTGATGTAACTAATTTAACAGTTCCACAGTGTTTATTATGGGCATTGAGTGAACGTTATAGTGGACAAAATGCCGATGAACAGAGTTGGGATAAATTAAAAGATTCTATAGATAGTGCTGAAGTTATTCCAGCAATAAAGAGTAATGATAATTATGTACATATTTACTTTAAATATGGATCCAAAGATTGTAATTATTACATTGATGGTAACTATGATCTATGTTCAGAAGATGGTGAGATAGTTAGCAGATATCCAACAGAATTTAAAAATAAAAAAGCAAATAACTATATAATGAATCGGTATTAATAATTGAATTAAGAGGTAGAAAAGAGGAAATAGACAATGAAAAAGTGTAGTAGATGTGGGACAGAAAATTCTAAGGACGCAATTTTTTGTGAAAATTGTGGTAATAAACTATCAGAAAGTAAAAAGGTAGTATGTCAAAATTGTGGTTTTCCAAACTCAGTAGAAGCTTCTTTTTGTGAGAATTGTGGAAGTAAATTATCAGGAGTACAATCAAGTGATACTATATCTGATAATAATATTGATAACACATATGAGAAACAAAAAGATGATTCAAGAATAAGGTCTAAAAATTTAAGAAGATCGCAAGTAAATTCGAAATCTAATAGCTTAAGAAATATTGTTGTTACAGTAGCAATAATCATTGTAATTGTTATAGGAGCAGTTAGCTTGGGATATTTTAAGCCTAACAGACAAACTAAAAATTCAAGGAATAGCAATTCGACTGTTGTACAAAAAGACAAATCCAATAGTAGTGAGAAGAGTTCAAGCTCAAATTCAAATAGTTATTCTGAAAGTTCTTCTAGTTCAGAAAAGGAAATATCAGATAATTCAGAAAAATTATCAGTATCAACTTTAACTAATAAACAGAATGCAGCTTCAATTTTAGTATATGGGGCTTTAAAAGCAGATGTTCCTTTATTTGAGGGTAATTATGAGCTTTCTTTAAAGAATTCGCAGTTATATGTTAGTTTAGTTAAACTAAATGATGATGAAACTGAAGCTGATGAAACACCAATTCTATATAAATTAGCACCAGGACAAATGGACAGTTCTTGTGGATACAAATTAGGAAGGAATAGAGAAGTTTACTTCTATTCTCAAGTTAAAGATACACCGGGTTTTAGTAGAATAAGTGCGACTACTCAAGATGAAATTGTAGATTATATTAATAGTCATCATCTTGTAGATAAAGTTAATGAAATAGCTAATAATACAGTTGTTAACGGAGAATGAACATAATATCTTTAAATGTCTAGTAAAATAGCTATCATGCTTATTTATTGTAGTTTTATAATATCTAGAATGCGACAAATGGCGTTATCTGTTTGTTGTCTAAGTGGTAACATAAAGTGTATATTATATAACGTTAGAATATAAATTGAGAAAGAGGGGGTATGCTACTTTGAAAATGGTAGCTGAAGAATTTAATAACATTCGTAAACATAAGATTTTAACGGCAACAATTATTGCTATTATGATTATTCCCTTCCTATATAGTTTATTCTTCTTAAAATCAGTATGGGATCCTTACGGCAATACTAAATATTTACCTGTTGCAGTGGTAAATAACGACAAGCCAGTTAAGTATCAAGGAAAGACATTTAAAGTCGGTGAAGACTTAGAAAAAGAATTAAGAGAGAATAAAGATTTAGGTTGGCATTTTGTTAACGCAAAAGAAGCTAAATATGGATTGAGCCATAAGAAGTACTATATGGTAATTACAATTCCTAAGAACTTCTCTAAAAATGCTACGACTGTGTTAGATAAGCATCCTAAGAAGATGCAATTAACATATAACACTAATGATGCGTTGAACTACATTGGTAAAGTTATCGGAGAAGAAGGAGCTAAGCAAGTAAATTCTTCTGTTCGTGATTCTGTTTCCGAAGCTTATGCCACAACAATGTTTGACACAGTTAAGAAAGTTGGTAAAGGTTTCAACAAAGCTGCCAAAGGTGCTACACAACTTTCAGATGGTGCATATACATTATCTGATGGTTTAAAGGTTTATACAGCAGGTGTTGACCAAGTTAACGATGGTGTTATCCAACTTAAGAACGGTGTTGCTCCATTGAGTGCTGGTGTGTTGAAGTTAACAACTGGTGCTAGTGTGTTGGCAGATGGTTCTAACCAATTAGCAAGTGGTGTAAAACAATATACAGACGGTGCTGGACAATTAAATGCTGGTATCCAAAAACTTAATGGTAGTGTTAATGGTAAAAATGGTTTGAGTTCTGGTGTTTTAGCACTTGTAAATGGTGGAAATGACTTAAATAATGCATTTAATGGTAAAGTCGTAGTTGGAAACACTACAACAAATCTTGTACAATCAGCAAATGCACTAGCTGAAAATTCTGAAAAAATTAATCAAGCTATTGCAGAAATGAGTGGAGAAGTCGCAAGTATTAAAGTTCCAAATAAAGAAGAGATTGACGGACTTATAGCTGCAAAGAAAGAATTAGATAATACTGATTTATCAGATTTAACAGCTGCTAGTGGGCAAATTACCAATATGTCTAAAAAATTAGATGCAGTACAAGAACAAGCTAATTCTTTCGGAATTATTTTAAATCAAAATCTAACTGCTATAGGTACTGATTCTGGAACAGCTGCACAAGAAGTGGCTGCTGTATTACAAGCAAATCAAGATAAATTATCAGATACTGATAAAGCTAAATTACAAGATGCAATTAGTAAAAATCAGGATGTTGTAGCAAAAACCACAGCTGTAGGAGCAGCTGCAAAACAATTTAATTCCCAAATGCAAGAATTAGCTAATGAATTGGGTCCAGCCAAAGAACAAATGACCAACTTGATGAACAAAGCGAATAAATTAAGTTATAATCTAGCAGCTCTAAAAAATGCACCAATAAATGAAGATAGTTTAGAAAAATTAAGTAAGCTACCTGAGCTTCAGGCTGGAGTTGGAGAATTGTCAGCACAGTATTCTAAGTTTAACTTGGGAATCAAAGCATATTCTGGTAAAATCAAAGCTGCCGCTACTGGCTCTGCACGGTTATCAGCAGGTCTTAACGAATTGGGTTCTCAAACACCTGCATTAACGAGTGGTGTTAGTCAACTAGCTTCAGGTGGAAGTAAGTTGGCAGCAAATTCTGGAGCATTAAATAGTGGTGCAAGTCAAGTTTCAAGTGGTGCTGGCCAATTAGCCGGTGGACTTGGACAACTTAACGCTCAAGTACCAACATTGACAAATGGTGTAAACCAATTAGCAAGTGGTACTCAACAATTAGCAGCTAACTCCGGTCAATTAATTGATGGTGCAAACAAAATTAGTGAAGGTAACGGAACTTTAGCTAAGAGCTTAAGTGCTGGTGCTAAGGAAGTTAATAGTCAAAACTTGAATAGTGCAAATGCTAATATGTTCGCTGCACCTACAACATTGAAACATAAGAACTACTCCTATGTTCCTAACTATGGTTATGCATTAGCTCCATACATGTTATCAGTTGCTTTATATGTTGGTGCATTGGTATTTAACTTAGTTTACCCAATTCGTCGACTATCAACACCTGATGGTTCTGCAACAGAATGGTTCTTCAGTAAAGTAAGTATCGGTGCTGTTGTAGCGGTAGGAAATGCTATTGTTGAAGTAGGATTGATGATGTTAGCTGGATTACATCCAGACCATCCATTTGCTACATTCATGAACGCTATTTCCTTCTCACTGGCGGCAATGTTCATAATTATGGTATTAGCGATGTTGTTCAGTAACCCTGGACGATTCATTGGTATGATTTTCTTAGTAATTCAGTTAGGTGCCTGTGGTGGTTCCTTCCCAATTCAAATTACTAAGGGTATGAATGGTTTCTTCCAAGCAATTAACCCATACTTACCAATGACTTACTCTGTTTACGGATTCCGTGAATCATTATCCAGTGGTTTAGGAAGCAGCCAAATGACAATTTCATTAACAGTTCAATTAATCTTTATCGTAGCAAGCTTATTGCTATTATGGATTTCTATGAGTTACTTACGTACAAGTGGAAAGGTAAGTTATTCAGAAGAACCAACAAGTATTGAAGATTAGAATAGAAAAGAGAGATTTTCAAAATTCGAAAATCTCTCTTTTTTCGTCTAGATATTAATTTCTAACACTATTGGAGTATGATCGCGACGTTCACCAGAATCCAACATTTCAGAACGAACAATTTTATCAGCAATACGATTACTTGCTAGCCAATAATCAATTCTCCAACCAGAGTTATTAATCTTGCTTGTACGACTTCTTTGAGCCCACCAAGAGTAAACATCCTTAACATCGCCATGAATATAGCGGAAGGTATCTGTAAAGCCCTTATTGAGTAAGTTAGTAAAGCCAGCTCTTTCTTCATCAGTAAAACCAGCAGAATGATGGTTATTGCCAGGATGAGCTAAGTCGATTTCCTTATGAGCAACATTGAAATCACCGCTAGAAAGAAGAGGTTTATTTTGATCCAATGAAACTAGGTAGTCAGCGTACTTTTCATCCCAAACTTGACGTTCAGCTAAACGTCTCAAACCATCGCCAGCATTAGGAGTATATACTTGAGTAACGTAAAAATTATCAAATTCAAGTGTGATAATTCTACCTTCAGAATCCATTGGTTCAGGTGCATCAATTTCAGGATAGCTGATAGTAGGATTTAAATTGTTTTTATAGAGAAACATAGTACCGGCATAACCTTTACGAGCTGGTTCTTGAGAACTTCTCCAAGCAATTTCATAATCTGGAAATTGTTCAGCTAAAATAGTTTGATGCTTTTTAGTTGGACCTGTAGCTGATAATTTTGTTTCTTGAATTGCTATTATATCTGGATTTTCATCAATAATAGTTGCTAAGACTTCACGTGATTGTTTAGCACGAGCAGAATCACTAGTTAAAGCAGCATTCAAAGAATCGATATTCCATGAAATAAGTTTCATGATTTCACATCCTTAATTAATATATTTGACTCAATGTTACCACATTTTTCAAATTCTAAAAAAGGGGTATAATGAAAATAGGAAGTGATTAAAATGGCAAAAGCTACTAACGAAGACAAAAATATAGAAGTTAGTGAAATTGGTAAAAAATTCGTTAAAGGTACACACGTTGAATTTAAGTTTCATCGTCATACTTTTACAGGCGTAGTCGATAAACAATTACATAATTCAGCGATGATAATTTTTGACGATGAGTATAATAAATCAATTACTTATCAAGACGCTAAGGGAAAAATTATTATTAGCTATAGTAAAATGCATATAATCAAATAAATCTGATATTAATTTTTATTTTAAAGTTTAAATAATCATGTGTTATAATTGGATTGTGAGGACTTTATTCTTAAAATGGAGGCTTATTCGTGGAAAAAACAGAAGCACGTTGGGTAGAAGTATTCAAGGTGTCTCTACCATTATGCCTAAGTTATGTGCCAATCGGTTTAGCGTGCGGAATTTTATTACATGCTGCCGGTTTTAACCCGCTATTAACTTTACTGGTATCCGTATTAGTATTCTCAGGTGGAGCTCAGTTCTTGATAGCTTCTATGTTAACTACGAATACCCCAATGCAAACGATAGTTATTATGCTATTTTTCCTAGAGTTACGTTATGCGTTGTTGGGTTCAAGTTTGTCACAATATATTAAAGGAACAAGCAAGAAGTTTTTATATTTCTTTGCCGTTTCATTGAATGATGAAAATTATGCTGTAAACTACTTAAAATTCGCAACTGATAAGAGCTGGACGCCTAAAGATGCCTTAGCTGTAGAACACTGGTCCTTACTATTTTGGTCTGTAGCTAATTTTATTGGGAGTTTAGTTGGTAATTTAATACCAATGGAGAATTATCTAGATATTGTCGACTTTGCTTTAACTGCAATGTTTATTTATATGATTGTTATGCAAATTCGCAACAAACTAACAATTTTAGTTAGTTTTATTTCAGGGGTAATTGCAATTGTTGCGTTAGTTACTTTGAAGAGTACAATGGGACTAATAGTAGCTACATTGTTAGCTTCCTTTATCGGTTTTATGATTGAACATAATATCGTTAAAAAAGGTGAAGCCAAGGGCAATTTCTGGTTGAAGAAGATCAAGCCAAAGGCAAGTCGGAAAGTTATTAGTAAGTCAGGAGAAAAATGATGCAATATTCGTCAATGGACCATTTTATACTTATTATCTGTTCGATGATTGCGGCTTTCATTCCTCGATTTTTACCATTGAAATTCTTCTCAACTCGTAAGATTCCAGAATGGTTTAATGAATGGATGAAATACGTGCCAGTATCTTTGTTTACGGCACTCGTAGTCAGAGACCTTTTTGTTAATACAAAGACCTATACATTTGTAGGTTTAGAATATATGGCTAAGTTACTAGCAGCAATAATCGTTATTGTTGTGGCTTATCGCTCACGTTCCATGGGACTTTCAGTTCTTTTTGGATTGGTAGCAGTAGCAATTTTAGCCACATTTTTGACAGTTTAGAATATAAGGTTTATTAGCTATCTTAGGCATATTATCACTAAGGTGGCTTTTTGTTTTAAGGAGGATTTTATTATGCAAAAAATAACAGAAAAGATCACAGTTGCAGGTCATACAGCTGAATTAATGGGATATACAATTGAAAAGAAAAACGACTGGGGAGTACAAGATAAGCATGCTACAATTATCATTTGTCCTGGTGGGGGTTACCATTTTGTTTCAGATCGAGAAGCTGATCCAGTTGCTTTGAAATTAATAACTATGGGATATAATGCATTTGTATTAAACTATACTTGCCAAGTTAGATATCCTGTAGCCTTGGAACAATTAGCCCAAAGTGTAAAATTAGTTAGAGATAATGCTGATGAGTGGAATGTTCGTGAAGATAAGATTATTATTATGGGAATGTCAGCTGGTGGTCACTTAGCTGCTAGTTTAGGTGTTAAATGGAATAGCGATGAATTAAAACAAATGGGATATAAGCCAGAAGAAATTAAGCCAAATGGTTTAGTATTATCCTATCCTGTCATCACAACTAATAAAGATTTTTGGCATCAAGGTTCCTTTGAACAAATTTTAGGTAAAGATGGAATTGAAGATGAAAAAGCTTTAGCTAACCAATCACTTGAAAAGTTAGTTACTGAGGATGTACCACCAGTATTTATGTGGCATACATTTGAAGATAAGGCTGTTCCTATGGAAAATAGTTTATTATTTGCCTCAGCATTGAGAAAAGCTGGAGTATCAACAGAATATCATATCTTCCCACATGGCCCTCATGGTTTGGCATTAGCTAACGAAGAAACAGCTCGTGTAGGTCGTCCAGAAGATATTGAACCACAAGCTGCACAATGGGTAGATTTATTCCATAGTTGGATGCAAGCACTTCTTAAGTAGAATTGGTGAGTAAATGCTATACTAGACTAGAATAGAGAAATGGGGTGAGATGATGAAGCGGTGGATGTTTTGGTTAATAACAGCAATTGTAGTGGCACTTGTATTTGTTGGCTTTGGTTATACTAAAAAGCGTGAAACACAAAAGCAGTTTGATAATTTAATGTCTCAAGCAATAACTAATGCTCAAGCTGCAGAATATAAGAAAGCAGAACTTAATTTGCAAGATGCTCTACGTAAGAAACCAGATGATGTAGTAGCTAAACAACGATTAGAACAAGTTAAACTCTATCAAGAAGGCTTAGCTGAATTGAAACAAGATGATTATGAACAAGCACAGTTAACATTTAGATCAACTGCAAAAGTATCTCCGTCTTTATCAATTTTAACCCAAAGAGCTAAGAAGAAAGATAGGTTTCTAGAATCAGTACTAAAGCAACGTGAAAAGTATGATGATCTTTATAATGAAGCTGTAAGACTTACTGAAATGGGAGCTTATAGCCAATCGAATGAAAATCTAGTTCAGATTTTAGATGGAAAAAATATTGACGAAAAGTATTATTCACAAGTAAGAAAAGATGCACGTAAATTGCAAGAAAGAAATAATAGTATTTTGGAACAAATTAGAATTCAAAATCAACAAGCTGCAATAAGAAGACAACGTGAACAGCAAAGACAAGAAGAAGCTAGAAAAGCACAACAAGCTGCTGCTAGTTCATCATCGTCAGCGGAAAATCAAAATGATGAGCCCAAGAAAAGTGACGATAAAAATGATGATAGAAATAGTGGTCAAGACAATGTAAAAAATAGTTCGGAATCTAAGCCAGAAACAAATAATTCTGCAGCTGAGCCACAACCTAATAATGAAAATAAGTAAAATAAAAGCAACACCTAGAGTGCTGCTTTTAATAATTATTAGGGTTAATCACTGATTCTACGCCAGATTATAAGTGAACTTTCCCATAAAAATAGGACTAATAAAATACTGGCAATAGTATCAGTAGGATAATGTACATGTAAATATACGCGCGTTAAGGCGATAATAAGAATCCAAAGGAAACCTAGGAAGGTTAGAATTCGTCTTAACGTAACATCCTTAATTTGAGGAACAATTAAAAATACTACGAAAAAGATAAATAAGGCAGTTCCAAAGGTATGTCCACTTGGAAAACTATAGCCACCAATTGCGACTAATTTATCACTAGGACGTGGACGTTGGATTAAATTTTTAGCTAGTACATTGATAAGATTTCCAATTACCAAGGTGCTGGCTGACCAAATTCCAGCCTTGAAGTTATGTCTAATGAACATATATAGACTAACGATAATTGAAAGAATTGCGGCAATTCTAGGGCCACCTAGATAAGTAATTTTTTCAACAATTCTTGTATTAGTAGGATTGGTAATTGGTAGAAGTAAGTTCTGTACAAATTTATCAAATGATGTAACGATTGTGCTGTTAGTTTTAACTAAGATTAATAAAATTAGAAATAAAGCTAAGTAAATAGATGCGATAAAAGGTCTATACTTATTTTGTGGAACAAACATCAAAAAACTCCTTAATAAATAATATCTACTAGATTATACCATTTAAATTATTTTTAAAGAAAGGAAACTGATTATGGGGAAAGATTCATCACAAGAAATGCGAAGAACACAAGCTGAAAAAATGTTAAAGCAACCCAAGAAACTTCGTGCTAAGTGGATAAGTCGGTTATTTACTTTAATCATGGTGGCTGCTTTAAGTGTCGCAACTATGGGACTTTTGATAAAGACTACGGTTTTGAACGCAGATTTTACTAGTAAGGAATTAGCTAAAGATGAAAATATTGGGAAATTATATACTGAAGCCAATCAAACATTAGCATCATCTGCTCAAATGTACCGAATTCCAGCAAGTTATGCGGATAGTTTAATTACTAAAAAGCAATTTAGACAAGATGTTGAGATTGCAATTAAAAGAATTTATGACGGACAAGTTACACAAATTGTGGATACTAATACTTTAAGCAGTCAAATTCAAACAAATGTGAATAAAGAAATTGCAAGCTCAGGAGTACCTGTTGACGCGTCTGTCTTTAGTGGAGTAGTGGAGTCACTGGCTTCTGTATTAAGCAATTACATCAGCCAACAAATTCCAAGTACACAGTTACAACAAGTATATGATGCAGCCAGCAATATCAGTGGTTATGTGACATTGATGATAACTGCAGGAAGTATCATCACAGTGGTAATGTTGATCTTAGTATTATTATTACAGAGAAGTTTATTTGGTTGGCTGCACTATACAGGGTTAGCATTTTTGATTACAGGGATAATCTTTTGCATCATTGGATATACTAGTGTGCCAGCAGAGATATTTCCAAGTTTAATTAATCAATCAGGAATTTTGGGAAGTATTGTTGAAAACTATGCCTACGCAATTTTAAGTCAGATTGTGAATATGGGAATAATTGAATCTGTAATTGGTATAGTGGCATTATTAGTAAGTTTCTTTAGAAAGGTTTAGCGATGAAATTTACGTGGAATAAAGAAAGTGACGAGAAAATGACACTCAAAAAATTTTTAAAGAATAAGGGTGTCAGTCATCGAACTTTAAGTAGTTTGAAAAAAGGAAATGGAAAAGTTTTAGTAGATGGCAAAAAAAGGTCATTATCTATTGAAGTTGGTAAAGGAAAAATAACTTTGATTTTACCACCAGAAAAATCAGATGAAAATGTCAAAATGAGTAAGGAACCGCTAGATATTATTTATGAGGATAGCAATTGGCTAGTGGTAGATAAACCACCTTTACTTTCAAGTGTTCCAGGTCCTAGTAATCGTACCGATACCTTAGTTAATCGGGTTAAATTTCATCTATGGCAACAAAAATCAAAAGACTTAGTTCCGCATGTAATTACTCGTTTAGATAGAGATACAAGTGGCTTAGTTCTTGTAGCTAAGCATCGTTTTGCTCAAGGATTGATTAACAAACAGGTTGAAGAACATAGTATAGATAAAAGATACTTGGCAGTGGTCGAAGGAATTATTACAGAAAAGCATGGCATAATAGATAAACCACTTGGGCCTAGAGAAAATGGAATCGGACAAATGGTAACTGACACAGGAAAGATTGCCAAGACTGAGTACTGGGTTAGAGAATACTTAGGAGATAAAGCCACTTTAGTTGAATGTAAGCTACATACAGGTAGAACGCATCAAATAAGAGCTCACTTTAGTAGCATCAATCATGCTTTGATAGGCGATGAGCTATATGGTGGCAGATTAGATTGGGGACTAGAAAGACAAGCACTCCATGCATATCAGTTAGCTTATGTAGATCCATTTACTCAAGAAGAAAAGTTATTTAAGAGTGAGATGCCAAAAGATTTAGAAACTTTGATAGTTAGATTGAAAAATTAAGATTTATTTTTGGTAGACCAAAATTTAAATTACTATAGTGTTTGAAATCTGTTATAATTAGGTAGTAAACGTTTTACATTTATGAGTGACGAGTAATTTAAATTTGGAAAAAATAGAGGTGAGACAATGACACCTAAGAAAGAAGATTATTTAAAAATTATTTTTGAACTTGGTGGAACTAAGAAAAAGGTTTCTAACAAGCAAATAGCGATGAGTTTAAATGTTGCTGCTGGTTCTGTGACTGAAATGGTTAATAAATTAGTTAAAGAAGGTTTAGCTGCACATACGCCATATGCAGGAATTTCATTAACTGATGAAGGAATTGAAGTAGCTGAAAAATTAGTTCGCCGTCATCGTTTATGGGAGACTTTTTTAGTAGAAAAATTGGACTATCAATTATCAGAAGTTCATGATGAAGCTGAAGTTTTAGAACATGTAGCTAGTGATAAGTTAATGAAAAAGCTTGATCAATTTCTTAATAGCCCACGTGAATGCCCACATGGTGGAGTTATTCCAACAGAAGCTGGAGAATATGAAGAAGAAAGTCATGAATATTTAGCTGAAATTAAAGTTGGAGAAACGGTTGAAGTTGACAGATTTATTGATAACCATGAGTTGCTAACTTATTTAGATGATTTGGAACTTAAACTAGGGGACAAGATTGAAGTTTTAGAACATCTTCCATTTGAAGGACCAATTAAGGTTAAAAGGTTAGCTGATGGGGCTGAATTAAGTATTGGATATAAAGCTGCTCATTACATTTTCGTGAAATAATTTGGTTATTGCCAATAAGTATGTTATACTTAGAATTGTATTTTTGACTAGGTTTCATTTAGATTGTTTCAATGAAATTTCTCTATTATGTGCCACTCAGAATTACAGAATTATTATGTGCTTAGGCACAAGGAGGATTTTTCATTTATGGAACAAGGAACAGTTAAATGGTTTAACGCAGAAAAGGGCTTCGGTTTTATCACACGTGAAAATGGCGATGATGTATTTGTACATTTCACAGCTATTCAAGGTGAAGGTTACAAGACTTTAGAAGAAGGTCAACATGTAACATTTGACGTTGAAAGTAGCGATCGTGGTTTACAAGCTGCTAACGTTGTTAAAGACTAATAATTAAGTAGATAAATAATAGACTGGAAAGAAGAAATTCTTTTCAGTCTTTTTTTGCTTTAAATATCGTGATATGATTAGATAAATTTTGAAGACGGTGGGGGTTAGTTACAATGCAAGATACGCAAATGCAAGAATTAATAGATTCTGTCATGTTAGCTGGAAAAATTATGATTGAAAGTGGAGCTGATATGGCAAGAGTTGATGATACTTTAAAACGTATAGCTAGAAATGGTGGAATTAAAGAGCCAAAAATTTTTGAGACCACCACCGGAATCATGATGTCAGTTCCAGATTATAAATTGGCACAGGTAGAACCAATTCAAAAAAGAACAATTGATTTAGAAAAAGTATCAAGAGTTAATGATATCTCACGTGCTTTTCAATTGAAAAAAATCACAGTTGAAGAAATGAAGGTAAAATTGGAATTTATTGATAAAAAAGCGCCATTTTTTGCTTGGACATGGCAAGTATTGGCTGCAGCAATGATAAGTTGTACTCTGATGATAATGTACAACGGCCATTGGCAAGATTTTATCACAACTGCAGTTATTGGTGGATTAGGTTATGCTTGCTATTACTTTATCAATACAACATTTAAAATAAAGTTTGTAAGTGAATTTTTAGCTTCATTAGTAATTGGTGTTTTATCTGTATTAGCTGTTAGAAACAACTTAGGAATATCAGTAGGTATGATAATTATTGGGAGTGTTATGCCGTTAGTACCAGGAGTACCAATTACCAATTCTGTAAGGGATGTTTTAGCTGGTCATTTATTAAGTGGATTAGCTAGGGGAACAGAAGCATTATTATCAGCTAGTGCAATTGCTTTAGGGATTGCGATGGTTCTAAGATTCATGTAAGGGGGAAGGTTAAGGTGAACTTATTAATCAATATCTTATTCAGCTATCTTGCATCTGTAGGCTTTGGAGTACTTTTAAATATTCCTAGAAGGGCCTTAAATGGTTGTGGAATTATTGGAGTATTAGGTTGGATGGTCTATTTATTTATTAAGCACCTTGATTTAGGTAATATGTTAGCTAATCTTTTAGCTGCATTTGCAATTGGAGTTACTGCGATTATTTTTGCACGTGTGAAAAAGATGCCTATGATTCTTTTTAATATTCCTAGCTTAGTACCATTAGTGCCAGGTGGACAATCTTATCGTGCTATTCGCTATTTTGCTTTAGGAAATAACTCTTTAGCAATTGAATATTTAGTACAAGTAGGGATGATAGCTGGAGCCATAGCGATGGGATTCTTTTTAGCTGAATTAGTAGGTCAGGTTTACTTTAAGATAAGGACTGTAAAAGAAAGTTAACGCTATTATTACACAAAAGTAACAAAATGAAAACTTGAGTTAATATTTTTTAAAGAATTAAATACGTTTTAATATAAGTGTTTGTTATCTAATAATTTTTTGGTAAACTGGCACTATGATTATTACATAATTTGAAAAAAATGATTCAAAGTATATTATTATAAGCGGATTGTTTTTTCGATAATTTTGGAGGAGAAAATGCCATCACGAAGAGATGATAATTATGTTGTTCAAAGTGATGAGAATGGTTATATAGATACAGAGCATATGACTCGTTCTCAACGCTATCATCAACGTAATAATAAACCGAAAAAAAAAGGACATAAATTACTATGGTCAGTTATAGTTATTGTAGTAGCAATTATTGGGGGATTTTATGCTTATAGAAAATATACTAATGCTAAACAAGCTGCTAATGCAATTTATAGTTCAACTCAAGTTACAAAGGCCAGAAATGTTAGTGACGCTTTGAAGAAGAAAAGACCTATCTCAATTTTGCTAATGGGTACTGATACTGGAGCTTTAGGACGTGATTTTAAAGGAAGAACAGATACAATGATACTTTGTGTCTTGAATCCTGAAGACAAGAAGATGACGTTAGTATCATTACCTCGTGATACTGAGGTAGCTGTTTATGGTTATGAAGATTACTTTCCAAGCAAGATAAATTCAGCATACGAATATGGTGGATCAGCAACAGCAGTTAAAACTGTGCAAAAATTCTTAAATGTGCCAATTGATTTCTATGCAACTATCAATATGGGTGGGTTAGAAAAATTAATTGACGCAGTTGGAGGAGTTAAAGTAGAACCAACCATTAGCTTTACCTATGATGGATATACTTTCAAAAAGGGTAAGGAAGTTAATATGGACGGGGAAAAAGCTTTGGCATATGTTCGTATGCGCCATGAAGATCCACGCGGAGATTATGGTAGGCAAGAACGTCAACGTCAAGTATTAACTAAACTTGCATTTAAGAGTTCAGGGTTAACAAGCTTAGTTAATCAAAAGTTCCTAAGTACTATTTCTAAGCAGATGAAGACAGACTTAACATTTGATGATTTATTAACACTAGGAACTAAGTATCGTGTTGCTACACATGATATGGATTCAGACTTCTTACAAGGAACTTCTGAAATGATTAATGGAGAATCTTTTGAAGTAGCATCAACAACTGAAAAACAACGTATTACTAATAAGCTTAGAGAAGCACTTGGTTTATCTAAGGCTAAAACAGGAAATACACTTTCCAGTGATAATGATGTGAATATCAGTTCAGAAGGCGAAGATACTAATTATAGTAATGATGATAACACTTATTATGGTGGATATTAGATGATTGAAGAGAACCGGTTTAGGCTGGTTCTTTTTTCTTTGCTGTAATGTGTTACAATATAAATTGAAGTTAAATTAAAACAAAGGAATGAATGATATATGTATAAATTAGTAGCGATTGATATGGATGAAACTTTATTGAATGATGACGCTGAAATTACGCCTAAAAATGTATCCGTTCTCAAAAAAGCGATTAAAGACGGAGTAAAGGTGGTTTTAAATACAGGTCGAAGCTATCTTTCTGTTCAAGAAAATTTGAAGACATTAGGAATTTACCAAACTAAAGATCAATATGTAGTTAGTTTTAATGGTGGAGCGATTGTTGAAAATAAAGATTTAAAGGTGGTACATGTTGAAGGATTGGCCTTTGATATTGTTAAACAATTGTTTGATATCAGTTTGAGATATTATCCTGAAAGCTGTATCCACGTTTATACTTTGGATGAATTGTACATGTGGAATGTTAATCAAGACGAAAAAGATTACTTGCAACCACGTGGAGTAGAGTGGACTGAATTGCAAGAACCTAATATTGATTTCTTAAAAGACACTCCTATTACTAAGATTATTATCAATATTAATGATATGGATAAGAGACTTGCCTTTAATGAGATTGCACGTAAAGAAATTGGCGATAAGTTCAAGACCACATATTCTTCAGGTCGTTATATTGAATTCAATAACATTTCAACGGATAAAGGTACAGGGATGTTGAAATTAGCTGAAATGTTAGGAATTAAGCCAGAAGAAACAATTGCAATTGGTGATAATAGTAATGACTTACCAATGATTGAAGCTGCCGGAGTAGGTGTAGCTGTTAGAAATGCTAATGAACAAGTTTTATCTAAAGCAGATTATATTTGCAAGCGAGATAATAATCATGATGCCGTTGCTGAAGCAGTGGATAAATTTATTTATAATAAAATAGATTAAGCAGTAATTTTGTGTATAACTCCGAGATAGTGGTAAGATAAAATTACTAAGTTATATGAAATGAGGGATTTAAATGGCTAAAAACATCACTCCCAAAGATTTAGCTGATGTAACTAAGGAAGGGCTAACTTTGGTTGATTTTTGGGCAGAATGGTGCGGACCATGTAAAATGATGAATCCAGTTTTAGAAGAATTGGAAAAAGATTATCAAGGAAAAGTAAAATTTGCTAAAGTTGATGTAGATAAGTATCAAGATTTAGCGATGGAATATAAAATTATGAGTATTCCAGCGATGATCTTATTTAAGGATGGAGTAGCAAAAGAAAAAGTTGTAGGTTTCCATCCTAAAAAAGATATGGCAAATTACTTAGATGAAAAACTTGCAGAAGTAGAATAGAGATAGTTTTGCAATTCGATCAAATCTAACTTATACTATAAGGATTAATTAGTGGAGATGATTGAGGTGCAAAACGTGAAATTAGGCACTTTAATAAGTGTCTTTTTCTTTGGAATGATAGGTGGCACGCTAAGATATTTGTTAGGTCTTAAGCTAGCATCTACGGGAACTATTTTGGTTAATCTAATTGGAAGTTTTTGCTTAGCTTTCCTGACATATTATGTGATTGAAAGACAAAAATTACCAGCTTGGTTAAGTACAGGTCTAGGGACAGGAATGGTAGGAGCTTTCACAACTTTTTCCACATTTACAGTGGATGTTTTAGGCTTATCTACATTTACTGATGCTACCTTTTACTTGTTGATAAGTGTGGTAGGTGGTTTCCTATTAGCATATACAGGAATGATTTTAGGAATAAAATTAGGAAAAGTTGGTGACCGAAGATGATAGAAGTAGCTTTAGGAGCAGGGTTAGGTGCATCTGTGCGGTATCTAATAACACAAGTATTGAAGAGAAAAACTAGAGTATTTCCTTGGGCAACTTTTATTGTCAACATAACTGGAGCCCTATTATTAGGATTTTTACACAGCAAAATCACAAGTAGTCACATATTGTTATTGCTAGGGACTGGATTTTTAGGTGGATATACAACTTTTTCCACATTTCAAGTAGAATTAGTAACACTTGTTAATAATTGCAAGCAAAAAATGATGATTATATATCTATTATTAACAGTGATATGTGGAATACTGGCTGCATATTGTGGATCTTGGTTAGGAAAGTTATAAGACAAACAAAAAGTATGATAGAATGAAATAGTAGTGTCGTTTTTGAATAGAATAATTTAAAGGATAAATAAATGAAAGTTGCAATTTTAACTGATACTTCAGCTTGTCTGACAGTTGATAAGATAAAAGAACTTAATATTCATCAAATTGAATTATCTATTGAATTTGAAGGTAGTAGATATCCGGAAAAAATAGGGATGACGCCTTATCTAAGAGATAAAATGTTAGATAAAAGGACTGATACTCCGGTTTTAGAACCAATATCAACGGCTTATCTAGAAGAATATTTTGAAAATCTAGAAAAAGAAGGCTATGATGAATTCTTGTATATTTCTTTAGCTAACGGAATAAGCAGTTTGCCTAAAGTCGTATCGTCATATGCGAAAACTTCGGATAGAAAGATAACTGTATTTGATTCTTATTCTAGTGGAGCCATACAAGGACAAATGGTTGAATTAGCTGGTAAAATGCTTTTATCTGGAAAAACAGTTAGTCAAGTTGTAGATCAACTTATTAATTTAAGAAATAATAATCGCACTTATATGCTTATTTCTGATATCTATCAACTAATGAAGACAGGATATGTATCGAACGGTGTAAATTCAATGTCGAATCTATTTTTGCGTCCATTAACAATGATGAAATTTAATGAGAACGGAAAATTAGCGATGGTAAATACACACTATCGAGAGAAGAAAGCCTATAGTGAGGTATTAGAGCTAATTATTTCTCAGTATCGTAGTATGAATGATCAGATGCGGATTACTCTAATGGGCGATGAAAATAATAGTCAATTTGACGAATTATATGAATTGTTACAAGAAAATTTTCCAACTGCTAAGATTGAAAAAGATGAACTTCCAATATCTTTAGCTATTTATACAGGAAAGAAAAGTATAGGGATAAGTTTTGGCTTAGATTGGAAAACCGTTTTATATGAATAATTTTTAAGAAACATTAAAACTCCTAAGTTTTAGTGTTTTTTTGTTGAAATTAAATTGCAAAAGATATAGAATAGCTAAAATCAAGTAATGGATGAATAAATTATTAAGTATTTAATAAAAGTTATGAAAACGGTATAAAAATATTTGAACATTGCTTGTGAAAGTGTTATCATATTGATTGTAGATAGCATTACTAAATTTTTAGGAGGTGAGGCATATGAAGTGGTATTTAGTTGAAACTGTTAAAGATGGTCACGTAACTAACACAATTGTAAAGGCTTCCTCTGTTCAAGAAGCTGAAGAAAAGTCAAATGAATAATTGGAGCCTAGAACGTTGCAAAAAATAAAATTAACCCATAAGAAAAAGCGACTGCGAGAATTTAAATAGTTCTTGTGGTCGCTTTTGTTATTCGAAAAAGTTTGTTATACTGTATTTCGTGGTTTTTCCACACTGGTTCGTAAACATCCCAGTTAAAAAAACTAGAAAGCAGGTAATTTATATGGTTGATACACAATCACACGAAAAACTTATTGCGGTGATTAAAGGTGCTTTAGTGGCAGCTTTATATGCAGCAGTAACACTAGGTTTAGCTCCTTTAAGTTTTGGAGCAATTCAATTCAGACTATCAGAAGTATTTAATAACTTGGTAGTCTTCAATAAACGTTATATATGGGCATTGACAATTGGATGTGCAATTGCAAATCTTTGGTCTCCAATGGGAATCGTTGATGTCATTTTTGGTTCATTAGGAACATTAGTTATGACGGGTTTAAGTTATTTATTAAGTAAACATGTAAAATCAGTCCCATTAAAGCTCTTAATTACAGTTATAATTTGTACTGTTATGACATGGAGTGTAGCATTGGAATTATATTATGTAAGTAAGCTACCATTTTGGCCAACATATTTCACTGTAGCAATCGGTGAATTTGGTTCAATGTTAATTGGTGCAATTTTAATGTGGATTTTAAGTAAACGTATTGATTTAACTAGATAAGCGAGGAAAGATTATGACTTTTGAAGAAGTATTACCAGAATTAAAAAAAGGTAAAAAAGCTGTTCGTACTGAAGGTTGGGGCGGCTCTGAAGAATACATTTTCGTAGTTGATAATGATACTCTTAATGGAGAGAAAGTTAACCCATATTTGATGATTAGAACAAAAGAAGAACCAGCTTTATCACAATTTATGCCAACTTCTTGCGATGTATTAGCTAATGATTGGAAGATTGTAAAATAATGAACCTTTATCCAGAATTTGAAGGAAAAGTAGTTGTTATGACAGGTGTCAGCTCTGGAATAGGGCTAGAACAAGCTAAAGCATTTTTACAAGCAGGAGCAATAGTTTATGGAGCTGATATTAAAGAAAGTGCAGAAATTAAGGAAGTAGAGCAAAAATTTCCGACTTTAAGTTTTCAACAAGTGGATATAAGAAAGAAAAAAGATATTCACATGTGGACAGAGAAAATAAAAAAAGAATTATCAACTGTGGATATTTTATTAAATACAGCTGGTATTCTAGATAATTATGCACCAACTTTAGATACTAGTGAAGAACAATGGGACAATATTTTTAATACCAATTTAAAAAGTATGTTCTTGTTGACTAATGCAATTTTACCAATAATGTTGAAACAGAAACATGGAGTTATTGTAAATATGGCTTCTATTGCGGGATTGGTTGCTGGTGGTGGTGGAGCAGCTTATACAGCGGCGAAACACGGAATTATTGGATACACTAAACAATTGGCTTATGATTACGCTGATAAGGGAATTCGAGTTAATTGTATAGCTCCAGGAGCAATTAATACACCGATGAATGCAGCTGATTTTGCTGGAGATGGGGCGATGGCTAAAGAAGTAGCCAGACTCACACCAGCTAAACGATGGGCCAAACCTAAAGAAGTAGCAGAAATGACACTTTACTTGGCAAGTCCAAGAGCTGATTATGTTCACGGAACTGTTTTTACAATTGATGGTGGATGGACAGTTAAATAGAATTGAAAAGATAGTAATTGATCATGAATCGATTGCTATCTTTTTTCTTATTAAGACAGAATTATTTGACAAAAAAATTAAAATATGTCCGTTGATTCGGCTGAAAATCAAGGTTTATAATCTGGGTTAAAGGCGAGGTAATTGTTATGAATGAAATGGATAAAATCAAAGTATTAGCAGATATTGTTGAAATCCCATCAGTAAACGATGATGAAGTGAGTGTAGCTAAATATATAAGGGATTTATTTGCAAAATATGGAATCGAATCTAAAATTTTAAAAGTTAAAGGAAACAGGGCCAATTTAGTTGCAGAAATAGGAGAAAAAGGTCCCATTCTAGGATTCTCAGGGCATTTAGATGTAGTTGCAGCTAAGAAAAGTGATGGTTGGCATAGTGATCCATTTAAATTAGTTGAAAGAGATGGGAAACTTTATGGTCGCGGAACATCAGATATGAAGTCTGGGGTAGCAGCGATGATCGTTTCTTTAATTGAATTGCAGCAAAAAGGATTAAAAAACGGAAGAATTCGCTTGATGCTGACAATGGGTGAAGAAATAGGGGAAGAAGGATCAGCATATTTTTATGAACATGGCTATATGAAAGATATTTCTGCCTTAGTGATTAGTGAACCTACGTATTACAGAATAATTTATGCGGAAAAAGGTTCATTAGATTTGAAGATTACTTCTAGAGGTAAAGCTGCACATAGTTCAATGCCAAATCTTGGGTATAATGCTGTAAATCCACTAATTGAATTACTTAGTGAATTAAATGAATTTTTCAATAATCCACCAAAAAATGATGTATTAGGTCCACTTACATTCAATGTGACAGTCTTTAAAGGTGGAGAACAAGTAAATACAATTCCTGATTACGCTGAAGCGGAAATTAATGTTCGGACATTACCTAATTTTGACGGAAATGATGTAATTAAGAAGTTAGATGAATATCTTGAAAAGAAAAATGAAAATGGCGCTACATTAACGAGAGAAGTTTTAATGAATGAAGATGCAGTACTAAAATCACCAGATTCAGTAATTGCTGATTTAGCTGCTGAAATTGTTGAAAGCCGTGGAAGAGAAGTCGTTAAGACTATCGCACCAGGTATTACGGATGCTTCTAATTTACTAAAGGAAAAGAAAGAAGATTATCCATTTATAGTATTTGGTCCAGGTAATCCATTGGTAAGTCATCAAGTAGATGAATATGTGGAAAAGAAAGCTTATCTAGATTTTATTGATATTTATCAAGAGTTAGCTGAAAAATATTTTATTAATGATTAGAAAAATCCCCACTAAGTTGCAATTAAAGTAACTTGGTAGGGATTTTAATTAACTATTTTTCAAATAAACGACCAAAACTAAATGTTTTAACAACATTTAAATCAGAATCAAGCACATTTAAGTCAGCATCTTTGCCAACTTCAATAGCACCTTTTGGAGTTAAGCCAAATTCACGAGCTTGGTTAACAGAAGACATTTTCACAGCTTCTTCAATACCGCAACCAGTAAATTTCATAATATTCTTAAAGGCATCTTGGTATTGCAATACAGAACCAGCTAAATTACCAGATTCTAGACGAGCTTGCTTATCTTTAACGATAACTTTTTGACCACCTAATTCTGAAATTCCTTCAGGCATACCTTTTGCACGCATGGAGTCAGTAACTAATTCAATCTTGTCTGGTCCTTTAAGGTCATAAGCTAGTTTAATCATATCTGGGAAAACGTGGAATCCATCAGCAATGATTTCGCAATACATATTTCCTTCGAGAAGGGCATGACCAGTAACACCTGGTTCGCGATGCTTCAATTCACGTTGAGCATTGTATAAATGAGTAACGTGACTAGCAAGTGAGCCTTTCATTTGAGCACGTGTAGCATTACTATGACCTACAGATAATACGATGTTGTGTTCAATACAATATTTTTCAAATTCAGTAGTATTTTCATTTTCAGGAGCATAAGTAACTAATTTAATCATGCCACCAGATAGTTCATTCCAATGAGCGAAAGCATTGATATCAGGAGATTCGATATATTCTTCTGGTTGAGCTCCTTTGAAAACAGGTGAAACAAAAGGTCCTTCAAGATGAATACCTTGAATAACTGGATTTTTTGCAGCAGCTTCTTTAATGCCAACCATCGCATGCGCAATATTTTCATGAGATTGAGTCATAGTTGTAGCGAAATATGTAGTAATACCTTCATGGACCATATCATTAACCATTTCATCAATTTGGTTAGCATCGCCATCCATGGAATCGAAGCTATAACCACCATGGCTATGAACGTCGATAAAGCCAGGAACTACAACTTGTCCTTCCAAATCAATAATTTTATCATCAGATACTTGGGCTTTATATTCAGACATTGGTCCAACATTGATAATTTGTTTATCAAATCGTAAATATCCATCTACAATTTTTTCGGAACCAGTATAAATAAGTCCATGTTTTAAAACTGTACTCATATATTTGACCACCTTTATTTTAAATAATAGCGATAAAATCGCACTTCTATTAACTTAAGTAACAACTTAATAATAAATGGTATAGACCATGAATGCAAGAGTTTACAAATAGAAATATTAGTTGTATAATTGGTATAGACCAAAATGGAAGAAGGAGTATTTATTATGAAAATAATCAAAGTTAAAGATCAAGTAGAAGGCGGAAAAGAAGCATTAAAAGTATTTAAAGAAGCTTTAGATAATGGGGTCAAAGTATTCGGCTTAGCTACAGGTAGTACTCCAGAAACAACATACGATGAATTAGTAAAAAGTGATATTGATTTTTCCAATAGTATCTCTGTAAATTTAGATGAATATGTGGGATTAAAGCCAGAAGATGAACAAAGTTACGCTTACTTTATGAAGGAACATTTATTCAATGCTAAGCCATTTGCAAAATCATTTTTACCAAATGGAATGGCTGAAGATGCTGATCAAGAATGTGAGCGCTATGATAAGTTGTTAGAAGAATATCATGTTGGATTACAACTTTTAGGAATTGGACGTAATGGTCATATTGGTTTTAATGAACCAGGATCATCATTTGATGGTAAGACTCATAAAGTGGCTTTGACACAATCAACTATTAATGCAAATTCACGTTTCTTTGACAATGAAGAAGATGTTCCAAAATACGCATATTCAATGGGAATTGGAACAATAATGAAATCTGACACAATTTTATTAGAAGCATTTGGTAAGAACAAAGCTGAAGCTGTTAAGGCAATGATTGAAGGACCAGTAACACCTGAAGTTCCAGCAAGTGTACTACAAAATCACCCTGATGTTGTAGTAATTATTGATGAAGAAGCAGCTTCATTGTTGAAATAATAGTTAGAGAGTACATGGAATTTCCATGTGCTTTTTTTCTTGCCTTGAAGTAAGCTCTAAGCTTTATAATAGGCTTTGAGGTGATGTGGGGTGTTACGAAAAAATAAATCTGTATGGTTAGTTTTACTAGCTGTTTTATTAATAGTATTTTGTGGAGTAAGACTTTATCGAGTACAAGCTGTTCAGAATAATTATATTAATTCAAATGTTCCTACTTTATTCTTCCATGGTTGGGGGAGTAGTTATCGTGCGGAACGACAAATAGCAAATTATGCTAAAAATAAAGGTGTAACTAATACAATCATCAGAGCTGATGTTTCGGCTAAGGGTGAAGTTGAATTAATAGGAAGTATGAAAAAGAACGCAAAAAATCCAATTGTTGAAGTGAATTATCAAGATAATAAGAACGCAAATTATAACGAAGATGCTAAATGGATGAAAAATGTAGTAGTAGCCCTACAAAAGAAATACGGCATAAAAAAGTTTAATGTAGTGGGACATTCGATGGGAAATATGTCAATTATGTTTTACTTGCTGAACTATGGTGGAGATAAGAATTTACCTCAAATTCAAAAGCAAGTAGATATTGCTGGTCACTTTAATGGTATTTTGGGAATGGATGACAAATTAGGTGAAAGTAAATTGGAAAAAAAATGGTAAGCCAAATATCTTTAGGCAGAGTTATAAGAAATTATTGGCAATTAGAGAGAGTTACCCTAAGAATCAAATTGATGTCCTAAACATCTATGGAGACATAGGTGATAAGTCAGATGGAAGGGTAAGCAATAATTCATCAAAATCTTTAAAATACTTATTAAATAGTCGTGAGAAGTCATATCAAGAATTAAAAATAAGTGGAAAATATGGACAACATAGTAAATTGCATGAAAGCAAAGGGGTTGATAAAGCATTGATAGGTTTCTTATGGGCTAAATAGGATTTGCATAAATTAGGAAATTGGTCCTGTGTCTAGAATTGACAATTGTATAAAAAATAAAATCTCAAACTGGTATCCAAAATATCAGCTTGAGATTTTTTAGATTATTTATAAGTTGAAATTTCAATCAAATTTTGATCGTAATCACGTAGATAAATCGATGTCATTTCGCCTTCAGATCCCATTTTTGTCATAGGGCCAGCAACGATATTTACAAAATAACTCTTAAGATGGTTTTCAATATCAGACATTTTATCTCCAGAGACGATACAAATATCAGCTGCACCAATTGTTTGATTATTAGCACGCAAGTCACTATCTTTATCAGCTTTACGTAGACGAATAAGTTGATGTCCACAACGAAGTGTAATTACATCTTCGGTAGTTTGATCCTTAATGACTGGCATGTCAAATACTTCATGATAGAAGCGTTCAGCCTGAGCTAAATCTGATACTGTTAATACGATGTGATCTAAACGTTTGATTTTCACAATAAAGATTCCTTTCTTATTTGCATAGTAGAAATTTTTCTATTAGTTAGATATATACCTAAGCTTGCTACGATAAATTCGGTAAATGGAACACTTGCCCAGACACCAGCTATGCCACCAAAGTAAGCAAAAATAATAATTGATGGCAATAGGATGATGTATCCACGTAAAATCGACAAGAAAAAGGCACCTCTAGCATCGTTAATAGCTGCTAAAAATAGCATTAAAACAAGGTTTAGACAACTAAAAAAGATACTAATAAAGTAAATAGGAATACCTTTAACTGCATAAGCAACAAGTTGAGCTTCGTGTTCAGCGTTGAAAATATCGACAATAGGAGCTTTAAAAATAAGAAGTAAGAAATAACTGATTATAGCTATTGAAAAAGTAACAAGCAATCCAATTTTTAAAGCAATTTTTACGTTTTGGTATAAGTGTTTACCATACTCGCGACTAGCAATAGGTTGTACCCCTAAGGCAACACCGTTGAAGATTGCTAAGAAAACAATCCCAATATTAGCAATAACTCCATAAGCAGCAATCGCATAATTTCCACCTAACTTTAGAAGTACTAAGTTGAAAACAAAAATGCTAACTCCAGTACTCATTTCATTCAAGAAAGATGGAATACCTAATCGAGCAGCTTTTAGGACCGTTTTGAGATGGACTTTGGTTTTAAAAAGTTTTAATTGTCGTTGTGCAAAATGGCGATGTCTACTTAAAACCGTTAGACTAGTTAAAGGAGAAAAAATAGTTGCTAAAGCAGCACCTTCCATTTTTAAATTTAACCCAAAAATTAAAAGCCAATCCATGAATATTACAAAAGCTGTTTGTGTTAAAGCAGCCCGCATTGTTAGCGAGGGGTTGCCATCATTTCTAACAAAGTTAATAGTAACATAATTTGCCATAAACAATGGAGCACCACAGGAAACAATACGAAAATAAGTGGTTGCCATATTGATGGTTTGTTGATTAGCACCCATTAAAGTCAAAATTTGATGAGGAAAAAGATTTCCAATTATTGCAAAGAGAATTCCTAATCCCACACAAAAAATGATGAGTTCACTGTAAAGTCCTTCAATTCTTTCAGGGTGACGAACCTTATTTAAAGAAAAAATAGCGGCACCACCAACACCTAAAAGCAACCCTAAAGAGTTAAAAAGATTGAAAATCGGCAATACAATATTTAAAGTTGCAAGACCGATTGAACCAGCTGCAAGAGCTATAAATAAAGTATCAACCAAAACGTATAATGATATTCCTAAAGATGCGAAGATATTTTTCACGATATAACCGGAAACTTCACGTCTTACTGAATAAACAGTATTTTGCATAATTACCCTCCGTATAAGCAAACCTATGCAGAAAATCTGCCGCCTGTCAGTTCACTTGTAGTTTAGATATTGTGGCAAAACCCGGCGATTTTGCATCCTTATTTCAAAAAAGTATTATAGCACATTATCAGAATAATAAAGGTAATTATCTACTTGAAAATAATTTATATTATATGTCAAACGTTTAGCATATTTTTCTTTACCTTTTAAATGATATGTTATAAAATAATAGTTGTTATAGAGGAAAACGTTTACCAATTAATAGAGGTGAGATAAATTGACTAAATTATACGGAGCAATTGAAGCCGGTGGAACAAAGTTTGTTTGTGCAGTGGCTGATGAAAATTTAAATATAGTAGAAAGGGTTTCAATTCCTACAACAGTACCAGAAGAAACAATGAGCGATGTTTTCAAGTTCTTTGAAAAGCATGAAGTTCAAGCCATTGGAATTGCTTCTTTTGGACCAATTGATGTTAATCGCAAATCTAGTACATATGGTTATATAACCAATACACCTAAGCCAGGCTGGAAGAACTATGATTTCTTAGGTGAAATGAAGAAGAGATTTGACGTACCTTATGCATGGACAACGGATGTTAATGGAGCTGCTTACGGTGAATTGAAAAAAGGTGCAGCTTTAGGTAAAGATAGTTGTGTTTACTTAACTGTTGGAACAGGTATCGGTGGCGGTGTTGTTATCAATGGTAAAGTTATCGAAGGATACGGACATCCAGAAATTGGACATATCATTATGCGTCGTCATCCCGAAGATAAGTACGAAGGAAAGTGTCCATTCCATCATGACTGTTTAGAAGGTTTAGCTGCTGGTCCTGCAATTGAAGCAAGACAAGGTGGTGTTAAGGCTTATGATATTCCTAAAGATGATAAGGCTTGGGAAATTGTAGCATATTACTTAGCACAAGCATGTGTAGATCTAACTTTAACTTTATCACCAGAAAAAATTATTTTTGGTGGTGGTGTTTCTAAGCAAGAACAATTATTCCCAATGATAAGAGAATCATTTAAAAAGCAAATGAATGATTATGTTCCAACACCTGATTTAGATGACTATATCGTTCATGTAGAATTAGGCGATGATGCTGGAATTACAGGTTGCTTCTTACTAGCAATGGAAGCAGAATAATTATTTTTTAAATGGCGTGTCTATTAATAGGCATGCCATTTTTTTATTGGAATTTTTTAAGAAATACTTGCGTTAAGTCTTTGTTATGTGTATAGTTAGTTATGTAAGTAATTAACCAATGAAGATGATTAGTGATGTATAGTGAAGAACATAATTGATCTAGGGAAATAATTTGGAGGATAGAAGATGAAGAAAAAAAGAAGTTTACGAAATAAATTTACAGGGAAAAAACGCTGGGTAATAGTTGGTGGAGTTGTAGTATTATTGGTAGCTGGAGTAGCTGTACATTCTGCAATTTCAGATAAAAATTTAAGTGAAGATTCAAAATATCGCGTTGCTAAAGTGTCACAACAAACTAGCTTTACGTTAACAGGAAGTGTTGAGCCAGTTCAAAAGGAAATTTTAGATACTCCTAGTGGTGATATCCAAAGCATTAATGTTAAGAATGGTGAACATGTTGAGCAAGGACAAGCTATCCTAACTACACACAATGCAGATAAGCAAGATTCGGTTGTGGAAGTTCAAGGTGAAATTGATAAATCTCAAAGAGCGATGAACTCCCAACAACAAAGTATTAATAATATTAAGAAGCAAATGAGCAGTGTGGGATCAGGTAATGATGGATATAGTGAGTTACAAGGACAATTAACAGAAGCACAAAATGCTTATGCCGATGCCCAAGCAAGTGTGAATGCTGCGAAAAATAAATTAAATACTTTATCTAGTAAAGTCAATCAAACATTAACAGCTCCATATGCTGGATATGTTGAAGTAGATACATCTAAACAGAATCAGCCAGTTGTTACTTTATATTCGGATGATAGACAAGTTTCAGCACAAATTTCAGAATATGACTATAGCAAGGTTAAATTAGGTGGAAATATTCAAGTTAAGGCAGTTGCTACTAATAAGGTTCAAGAAACACAAATATCATATTTGTCAGAAGTGCCAACAAAAGATAGCAAGGGCAATAATACTAAATATGATTTAAATGCTAAAGTAGATGCTAAGAAATTTATGTTAGGTCAGACAGTCAAAATGTCAGTAGTACAAAAGGGGATAAAAATTCCTAAAGCTGCTGTAAGAGATGGAAAAGTATACGTTGTAAATAAAGCTGGAAAAGCCCAAGCAACTAAAGTGTCAGGCAAAGAAGTTAATAGCTATTTTATTGTAGATCAAGGCCTTGTAGATAGCGATAAGATAGTTACTAATCCAGATAAAGACCTAAAAAATAATGAGCAGGTAGAAAATAATGATTAGGCTAGAAAATATTAATAAATACTACCAACAAGGCGATTCTCAATTTCATGTGTTACATGATATTAATCTAAATATCGATGCAGGAGAATTGGTAGCAATTATTGGTGAATCTGGCTCAGGGAAATCTACTTTGATAAATATTATTGGTTTTTTAGATGATAAGTTTGAGGGGACTTATTATTATAATGATGAACCAATTCATGATTATGATAGAAAAGATTTTTCAAAACTTCGGAACGAAAATGTAGGGTTTGTTTTTCAAAATTTTAAGTTATTAAGAGACGTTAGTGTGGCAGAAAATGTGGCTTTACCATTATTGTATGCTGGTAAGAAACGTGCGGAGATTAAGGAAAGAGTTAGCGAAGTTTTGAGTAAAGTAGGTCTGGCTGGTTATGAAAATAAATTGCCTAAAAATATGTCTGGTGGGCAGCAACAGCGTGTTTCGATAGCACGAGCAATAGCTACGAATCCTAAATTCTTAATTGCTGACGAACCAACTGGGGCTTTGGATACACAAACTAGCCAAGAAATTATGAATTTATTTAAGGAACTTAATCGAGAAAGTCATACAACTATTATTTTAGTTACACACGATCCACACGTTGCTGAGCAATGTGAAAGGGTAGTAACAATTCTTGATGGTCACATGATAAAAGATGAAAGGAATGAGATATAATGAAGTTTATAGAGTTATTGAGAACAGCCTTTCAATCTTTGAAAACTAATCGGAAAAGAAGCTTTTTAACAATTATCGGTATAATGATCGGGATTGCTGCCGTTATTACAATTCTGGGCATGGGTGATGGTGTTAAAAAGACAATGTATGATAAGTTTGGTAATTCTAAACAAGGACAACAAACGACAGAAATTGGATATTCTTCAGTAGACATGGGATCGACAGTACATGGCTTTACTGAAGAAGATATTGCTAATATTAAGACGGAATTTGGTTCAAAATTTAAAGATGTGAAGATAGAACATGATTCATTAATCAATTCTAAGATGACTATTGGCGATGAGGAAAAATCTGTAAGTATTAATTTAGAAAAGAAACCTGAAAAGTCGATTGACTTAATAGCTGGTAGAGAGATTACTAAACAAGACTTACAGATGAAAGAGCCAGTAGCGATGATAAAGGAATCCTTGGCAAAAAAAGAATTTGGAACTGCTCAAAATGCAGTTGGAACTTCAATTTCATCTAATGAGACAACTTATCGTATTATTGGTGTTTATGGTGGCGGAAGTAAATATGATCAATATGGGACATTAAGTGCAAAAGGAACTGATGTTGTTGTTCCATATAAGTTATACTACGATGGTCAAAATGCCAATGAAGGTGATGTAATTAAATTAACATTCCCTCAAGATGCTCCGGCAAGCAAGGTATCTAAAAAGATTGCTAAGTATCTTGAAAAAAATGGAAGTGCCATGAATAAAGGAACATATACATATTACGATATGGAAAAAGAACTAAAGGCATTTTCTTCACAAATTAATATGATAACAGGATTTATCAGTTTAATTGCGGCAATTTCTTTGTTCATCGCTGGAATCGGCGTTATGAATATGATGTATATTTCAGTTTCAGAACGAACTCAAGAGATTGGTATCCGATTAGCGGTAGGGGCAACTCCAACTAACATTATGTTACAATTTTTAATTGAAGCGATGGTTCTGACTGTAACTGGTGGTCTAATTGGTTTTGTTTTAGGTGCAGGCTTATCACATCTACTGGCACCATTGCTAAGCCTAGGTGGAGGAATTAAAATCAAAGCACATGTTACGCTAAATGCCTTCTTATTAGCGTTTGGAGTTTCTAGTGCTGTTGGTTTGATTTTCGGTATATTACCAGCTAGACAGGCAGCCAATAAGAATTTAATTGATATATTGAGATAAAAAATAATGAAGTAGAATTATTTGGTTATGATACAGTTTCATAATTGGGTAAGGCTACTTTTTATTTTGCCATGTTTCACGAAAATTATTATAATTAGCTCGGATTAGAAATGAGGGAAATGATGAGTAAATATAAATTTGAAAGAATAGTCAATGCTGAATTTAGTGGAATTTCATTACGAGCTTTATTGTCTGAAAAGTGGTTACTTCCACGGAAATTTATCCATTTTTTAAGAATTAGGGAAAATGTAAAAATTGATGGTAAATATTATCCGATGAATACAATTGTTCAAGGAAATCAAAAGATTGAATTAATCTTTGAAGGTGATGAATTTAGGACAGCTACCTCAAATTATATTGTAGATAAAGGTAGAAAAATTCCGATTATTTTTGAAAATGATGATTTATTAGTAGTAAATAAGCCTCAAGGAATCAAGAGTCACCCCAATCAACCATATGAAACAGGAACTTTGATGAATTATATTGCTGGGTACTTGGATGCAAGAGATGAGCATCCTTATATGGTACATCGTTTAGATATGTTGACCAGTGGGGCGATGATAGTGGCTAAGAATCCAGTTGTGGTACCAATATTGACTCGTTTGATTAGTACGCATACAATCAAGCGTGACTATTTAGCTATAACAGAAGGAATTTTTGATCAAAAAGAAGGAGTTATTGATCTACCAATTGGTAAGGATGAAAATGATAAGCGTAAGCGAAAAGTAGACGGCATAGGCGCATTACCAGCTAGAACACGTTATCAAGTAATTAAAGAATTTGAAAATAATTCAGTAGTTTATTTAAGATTGGAAACAGGAAGAACGCATCAATTACGCGTACATCTGTCGGCAATGGGGCATCCTATTGTAGGAGATGTTTTATATAATCATGTAAGTGAAGAAAAACATATGATGTTACATGGCTACAAACAGAAATTAACATTGCCATTTTCAATGAGAGAATTAGAGTTAAAGGCAGATATACCTGAATATTTTGCAAATTATGGGAAAAGATAAAAGAGAATAAAAAACTAAATTTTTACAAAAAATATTGATAATGTATAACCAGTTATAGTAGATTATATCTTAGAATAATTTTTAAGGACGTGAACTAAATGGAAATCGAAGTAGGAAATTTCATTACTGCGATTGAAAACGAGGATTATCACAAGGAGACAATCACAGCTAGAGCCTCAGACGTAGACAGCATGGGAGTAGCTGATGTTATGGTACCGGTGATTGATAAATTTGAAAGTTCTATTAAAGATAATAAATTAACTCAAATTGAGTTAGTTATTGATTATGCAGATGGCCCAGTTTTTGTTAGATTAGAATCCGGAATAATTAATTTACCATATAGCAATATTGATAAGGTTGATAATTTCTTTAATGGACTGGAAGAAAAGGTACCAGTAGTAGTGAATTTAATAGTTGAATCACCTAAATTGAATACATCAGGCTTCAGGATAGACACCTTAGGAAGTGTCGATGAATTTCTCGCAAATCCAGAAAATTATGAAGCAAAGATTGCAGGAAATATTGCCGAAAAAATTGCAGTAATTGAAAGTGCAGAAATTTCTGAAGAAGATACAAATAATTAATCTAAGTATAAGGTAATTTTACGTAAAAAATGCTATGATAGAGCATATAAGAATTAAAAAATCAGTAGATGAAATTAAAAGGTGTTAATTAAGACATCAATATTTTGAGAAATGGGGAATGCATTTTGTCTAGTGGTCAGGCGGTTAGCAATTTAATCGTTGTAGTAATTGTATTTTTCTTTGCCGCTTTCTTTGTGGCAGCTGAATTTGCAATTGTTTCAGTACGTAAAAGTCAAATTGAGAGTATGTTAGAGGATGGAGAAGGTAACAAGAAAAAGCTCGAAATGGCTTTGAAGATGGTCGATAACATGAACGAATATCTATCTACAACTCAGGTAGGTATTTCATTGACAGGAATCATCTTAGGTTGGCTTGGAGCAGATACCTTATCGCAAATTTTTGCTGACTTTTTTGGTTTTACACCGTTAAATCACACAACTATTATGGCAATTAGTGCAGTTTTAGGTGTTGTTTTACTTACATATTTGGAGGTTGTTTTAACTGAAATTGTACCTAAGAACATAAGTATTGATATGCCGATGAAAGTGATGATGTTTGTGGTTCGCCCACTACATTACTTCCATATTCTATTCTATCCATTTGTGTGGTTATTAAATGCTTCTGCTAACGGTATAGTTAAAGCGATGGGATTAAAACCAGCTGGAGAAGACACAGATGTATTGTCAGAAAATGAAATCTTAAATTTATCAAAGAATGCAGTTACTGGTGGTTCGATAGACAAAGAAGACTATCTATATATGCGACGTGCATTTGAATTTAATGATAAAGTTGCTAAAGATGTTATGATTGATCGAACAAGTGTTGAAGTGGTAGATATTACTGCTACTGTAAAAGATGTTTTGAATAAATATCTTCAAGAAAAACACTCACGTTATCCGGTAGTAGCCAATAATGATAAAGATAAGATTTTAGGTTATGTCTATATTTATGATTTGATTCGTCAATCACGTGTAGATGATACGATCAAGATTTCTAAGTTATTGAGAACAATTATTTCTGTTCCTGAAACTACAGAATTACAAGGTTTGTTACGACAAATGACAAGAAAACGAGTTCCAATGGTTGTGGTATTAGACGAATATGGTGGAACTAGTGGGATTGTAACTGACAGAGATATTTATGAAGAAGTTTTCGGAACAGTTTTAGATGAAGCTGATGATGTTTTGCCAGATGATATTATTGATAATCACAATGGAACATATAAAGTTTCAGGTAAAACAACTTTATACGACTTTGAGCGTTATTTTGGATTCCAAGAAAAAGATTTCTTAGAATCAGAAAGTGTAACATTGGCAGGATATTTACAAGATAACTATAAGATTCAGTTGGGAACTGAAGTTGAACTTGGTGGCTTGAAAGTTAAAGTTACCGAATTCAATAGAAATTATGTTGATTGGGTCGAAGTTTGCGAAATGAAGAAGTAATATATTTTGAGTAATAAAAGCTAGGTCTATTATAATTAAGGTAGACCTAGTTTTTTTGAATTGTAGGTGAAATTAATTATGGAACATAGAATGTTAGAATTAGAAGAAGGTATAAATTTTAGAGAATTGGGCGGTTATTTAACCGAGGATGGTAGAAAAATTAAATGGCACAAACTATTACGTTGTGGAAGTATGGCACAACTAACCAAGAATGATGTAGATTATCTAGATCAATATGGAGTTCGCTATATTATTGATTTGCGCTCACCCGAAGAATCTAATTATTCGCCAGATAAGTATCCAGATAAAGCACAATATTTCCAAGATACTGTGTACCCATTTTCTTTTAGCTTGTTTAAAAATTTAGGAATCATCAACAATATGCGATTAGGAGCTAGCAATATGGATTTTGGAAGACAAACTTATCTTCAAATGTTGTTAGATCCTCATGCACAAGCTGCTTATCGTAAAATGTTCAACGTCTTATTGGAAAATGATAAAGAGGGAGAAAGTGTGGTTTTCCATTGCACAGCTGGAAAGGATAGAACAGGAGTAGCTGCATTTTTAATTTTGAATGCATTAGGTGTGAGTGAAAAACAAATTGTGGAAGATTACTTATATACCAATCTATTTTTTGATAATTATTCTTCTGAAACAATAAATGATGCGTTAGAAAATGAATCGCAAACAGAAATAGCACAGAGATTAAATAGTAAAACAGCAGTTATTGCTGAAACAATTGAAGTTTTACCTAAAGCATGTCGAGTAGTAAGTGGATCTGTTGCAAAGTTTTTAGAAGAAAAATTGGGAATGACGAGAGCTAAAATTGAAAGATTACAAGAATTATATTTAGAGTAAAAATGCAAAGGATGAGAAGTGGATAATGGATAACGAAACATTGAAGGAAGCGATGCTTAACGGCTTGTATGCTGATGATTATTCCGGACAAGAATTATTAACTCCTAAAATGTTAGTTAATGCTAATGATCAACATATCTGGACAAGTCTGAAACAAGAATTAAAAACATGCAAAAGCTTTATCTGGTCGGTGGCCTTTATAACTTTGGATATGTTAACTCCTTTGAAAGTTGTTTTGGCAGATTTGGATAAAAAAGGGATAAGGGGCAAGATCGTTACAAGTACGTATCTTAATTTTAACCAACCCAAAGTATTTACTGAATTACTAAAGTTAAAAAATGTGGATGTCTATCTTGCCGAAGAATCTGGTTTTCATGCGAAGGGATATATGTTTGAACATTCAGATTATTATACGATGATTGTTGGCAGTGCTAATTTTACTAGAGCCGCGATGTTGAGTAATTATGAATGGGCGATAAAGCTAACTTCAACGGAAAATGGCAGTCTATATCAGCAGACTTACTCAGAGTTAGAGCGAATTATAGAAAATTCCCAGGTGTTGACACAAGCTTGGATAGATAATTATAAAGAAGTTTGGCAAAATTTACGAGTAACAGAAAAGTCCACTAATAACAAAGCCAAAAGTGAGATAGTTCCTAATAAGATGCAGATGGCCGCTTTAAAAGAGCTAGAAAAGATAGTTGAAGAAAAGAAACATAAGGCTTTAGTTGTATCTGCTACTGGAACTGGTAAGACTTATTTAGGAGCATTCGCAGTTAAGGAATACCAACCTAAACGCTTTTTATTTGTAGTTCATAGGGAACAAATTGCTAAAAAAGCGATGGAAAGTTTTAAGAAGGTAATCGGTGGAAGTGACAGATTGTATGGAATGTTGAGTGGTGATAGACAAGATATTCAAGCGAAGTATATTTTTTCTACCATTCAAACAGTGAGCCAAGACAAAATATTAGCCCAATTACCAAGTAATTATTTCGATTATATTTTGATTGATGAGGCACATCGTTCAGCAGCGCCATCTTATCAAAAAATCATGCATTATTTTAAACCAGATTTTTGGTTGGGAATGACGGCGACACCTGAAAGGATGGATAATCAGGATGTATATGCCTTATTTGATTATAATTTAGCTTACGAAATTAGATTGCGTGATGCTTTAGAAAATAAAATGCTCAGTCCATTTCACTATATTGGGGTTCAAGATTATGAAGAAGATGGTATTACAGTAGATGAAACAACAAATCTACGCTATTTAACAGCCCCTAAGCGTGTGAAATATATTTTGGATCAATTAGATTATTATGGTTACTCTGGACTAAAAGTTCATGGCTTGGTTTTCTGTAGTCGTCAAGATGAGGCATTAGAATTGGCTCAGGCTTTTACAGATGCAGGACATCAAGCTAAAGCCCTAACTAATCAAGATGGTAATGAACGTAGAAGAGCAGTAGTTAGAGAATTAGAGGAAGGGAAAATAGAATATATTATTACCGTTAATTTGTTTAATGAAGGTATCGATATTCCTTGTGTCAATCAAGTTGTGATGTTACGAAATACACAATCAAGTATTGTATTTATTCAACAATTAGGGCGTGGATTAAGAAAATATCCAGGAAAAGATTTCGTAACAGTACTAGATTTTATTGGTAATTATAAAAATAATTATTTGATTCCAATTGCTTTAACTCAAGATAATAGTCGCAGTATTGACGAAGCTAAAGCGGAGTTAAGGGTCCCACCAGTAATTGATGTTTCAACGATTAATTTTACGGAAATTGCTCAAGAAAAGATTTTGCAATCATTGGATAAAGTGAAGTTAGATTCAATGAAGGAATTGAGAACGGCTTATCAAGATTTGAAAAATAAACTTGGTAAAGTGCCTTTGCTACAAGATTTTTATAGATTTGGGTCAGTTTCTCCAATTGTTTTTGCTAGTAACGGAAATCTTGATAACTATGATATTTTCTTGCAAAAAATGGGAGAAGATTCTGAGTTGAATTTGTATCAAGGACAAGTTTTAACTTTTATAACCAAAGAATTATTGAATGGAATGAGACCTCACGAACTCATATTATTAGATCTATTGACTAAAAATAAAGTATGCAGTTTATCTGATTATGAGCAAGAATTACAAGAAAAACAAATTTACTTCAATATGGAATTAATGAATTCTGTTGAAAATATTTTGAACTTATCTTTCTTTGATGTGAAGGCTGGAAAGACAACTAAAGCTGAACAGTATGGTGGAATTCCTATCGTAGAAAAGGTCAATTTGTTAGATTATCAACTTAATGATCAAATTAAAACAAGTTTGAATAATCCTAAATTCTATCAGTTATGGCAAGATGTTATTCAAACAGGATTATTATTGAATGAAGAATACCAAAATAAAAAGCAGTTTACATTCTATCAAAAATACACTCGTAAAGATGTATGCCGCTTATTAAATTGGGAAAAAGACGTCAGTGCACCAATGTATGGGTATCGTGTAGGTGAAAAAGAATGTCCAATTTTTATAACTTATAAGAAAGATTCTGAAGATAAGCGAAATGCCAAATATCGTAATGATTTACAAAATGGCAAAAGATTGAGATGGTATACCAGATCTCCTCGGCATATAGATTCAGATGAGGTTCAACGACTTTTAGCAAAAGATGAAATGGGAAATTATAAAATAAAACTACATCTTTTTGTAAAACGTAGCGATGCCGATGGAAAAGGTTTCTATTATTTGGGAGAAGGTAAGATTGTATCAGATAGTGTTCGTGAAGAAATCGTTGGGAAAAAGACAGCAGTAGGAATGAACATAGAGTTACAACACCCATTAGAAACTAAAATGTATGATTTGTTATTTGCTGAATAATATATTAATTGTTCGTAAATAAGATAGCTAAAAGACGAATTTTAATCTTAAAAATAAGAATAAGATTAAGAATTTAAAAATTAACTAAGAATACTTGCTTTTTCTTGAAATATTTTGTATTCTGTAAGACAACATATTAACAATTACGTAAAGGAGAGTTCTAACAATGTCCAAATGGGATACTAAATTTGTTAAAAAAGGATATACATTCGATGACGTACTATTAATTCCGGCTGAAAGCCATGTCTTACCTAATGAAGTTGATTTAAGTGTTCAACTTGCGAAAAACATCAAATTAAATATCCCTATCATTAGTGCGGGAATGGATACAGTTACAGAATCTGCAATGGCAATCGCAATGGCTCGCCAAGGTGGATTAGGTGTTATTCATAAGAATATGACAATTGAACGTCAAGCTGATGAAGTTCGTAAAGTAAAACGTTCTGAATCAGGTGTTATTATTGATCCATTCTTCTTGACTCCTGATAATAAGGTTTTTGAAGCAGAAGCACTTATGCACAAATATCGTATTAGTGGTGTTCCAATCGTTGAAAATGCTGAAAACCGTAAATTCTGTGGTATCATTACAAACCGTGATTTACGCTTTGTTACTGATAGCAAGGTTAAAATCGACGATGTAATGACTAAAGAAAACTTAATTACTGCTCCAGAAGGAACATCTTTAGAAAAAGCAGAAGAAATTTTACAACAATATAAGATTGAAAAATTACCAATGGTTAATGAAGAAGGTCAATTAACTGGATTAATTACAATCAAAGATATTGAAAAAGTAGTAGAATTTCCACATGCTGCTAAAGATGAACACGGACGTTTGTTAGTAGCTGCAGCTGTTGGGGTTACAAGTGATACTTTTGAACGTGCAGAAGCTCTTTTAAATGCAGGTGCAGACGCATTAGTTATTGATACAGCTCATGGACATTCAGCTGGTGTATTACGTAAGATTAAAGAAATTCGTGAACATTTCCCAGAAGCAACTTTGATTGCTGGTAATGTTGCAACTGCAGAAGCAACAAAGGCATTGTATGATGCTGGTGTTGATGTAGTTAAAGTAGGTATTGGACCAGGTTCTATTTGTACAACACGTGTTGTAGCTGGTGTAGGTGTTCCTCAAATTACTGCAATTTATGATGCTGCAGGTGTTGCTCGTGAATACGGTAAGACAATCATCGCTGATGGTGGTATTAAGTACTCTGGTGACATTGTAAAGGCAATTGCTGCTGGTGGTAATGCTGTAATGTTAGGTTCAATGTTAGCTGGTACAGACGAAGCACCTGGTGAAACAGAAATTTACCAAGGACGTCGCTTTAAGACATATCGTGGAATGGGTAGCTTGGGTGCTATGGACTCTACACATGGTTCTTCTGACCGCTACTTCCAAAGTGGTGTTAACGAAGCTAATAAGCTTGTTCCAGAAGGTATTGAAGGACGTGTTGCATATAAAGGTAGCGTAGCAGATATTGTATACCAAATGGACGGTGGACTTCGTGCAGGTATGGGTTATTGTGGTGCTCCTGATTTAGCAACACTTACAAATGAAGCTCAATTTGTACAAATTACAGGTGCTGGTTTAGTTGAATCACATCCACATGATGTACAAATTACTAAAGAAGCTCCTAACTATTCTAAATAAGAAGATTAAATAAAAAAGGAATTACGCGAATAATGACGTAATTCCTTTTTGATTATAGAAAAATTGCAATGAAAAGGTACTAGTAATTAGTTAATTATACTAATCGCTAGTACCTTTTTTGGTTATATTAAATTATTTATTTCCAGAAAGCTTACTGTGTTTAATACCGTAACTGAAGTAGATAATCAAACCAATTAAGAACCAAATACCAGAAGCAACCCATGTTTCTAATGAAAGTTGAGATAGCATGATTAAACATAAAACAACAGAAACAATAGGAAGTACAGGATAAAATGGAACTTTGAATCCTTTGCTGTTATCAATATCTTTACGACGACGTAAAGGAATAACACCTAGAGAAACAACGGTAAAAGCAACTAAAGTTCCAATATTAACTAGGTTAGCTAATTGGTCTAAAGAAACAAATCCACTAGTTAAAGCTATAACAACTGTTACGGCATATAGAGCAACTTTAGGTGTATGTGTCTTTTCATCTAATTTACTTAAAGAAGCAGGTAGTAGACCATCGCGACCAATTGAGTAAATTAGGCGAGAAGATGAGAATGTAGTTGAAAGGATCATAGTAAACATACCGATCAAAGCACCTAAGGCGATGATACCAGCAAACCAATCTTGGTGAGCTAGTTGCATAGCGTATGATACAGGATTTCCAACATCAAGTTTTGTATACTTGACCATTCCAGTTAAAACAGCTGCTACAGCAATATATAGAACAGTAGTGATTGATAAAGTTCCTAAGATACCAGCTGGCATTGAACGTTTTGGATTCTTAACTTCAGCAGCTGATGAAGCAATAACATCAAATCCTAAATAAGCAAAGAAAACTGTTGAGGCACCAGTGAAGACACCTTTGATTCCAAATGGCATATATGGATTCCAATTAGCAGGTTTCACAAAAAAGGCACCAACGATGACAAATAATAAAATAATTGCAATTTTTAGATAAACCATAATGTTGTTAAGACGAATAGATGCTTGCACACCTCTACTTAACAAGAAAGAAATAAACAATACAATTAAAATAGCAGTTAAATTAACGTAAGTACCTTGAGATGGATTAAAAGGACCACTGACTGCTTTAGGAATATGAATTCCAAAACCAGCAATAAAAGAGTTGAAGTATGAAGCCCATCCAGTTGCAACAGCGGCGACAGCTAACATATATTCAAGAATTAAAGCCCAACCTAAAATCCAACCTATGAGTTCACCGAAGATAACATTACCGAATGAATAAGCACTTCCGGCAACTGGTAAAGCAGATGAAAATTCTGCATAACATAAAGCTGAAGTAGAACAAACAATTGCAGCTAGGATGAAAGAAATAGTAATCGCAGGACCACTATGTGTTGCGGCAACAGTTCCTGGAAGGATAAAAATACCTGTCCCAATAACAACACCAATCCCCATGGCAATTAAATCTTTAGTTCCGATAATGCGTTCAAGGTGATTGTCGGAATCTAAGTAACGTTCGAGACTTTCTTTTCTTAGAATGCGATTTAAAATCCCCATTAAATCACTCCATTCATTATTAATATAGTGACAATAATAGCAATTATTAGAGTATAATGTCAATATTAATAGAAAAATTAATTTTAGTAATCGATTTTAGCAATAAAAGCCGATAAAATGGGAATTGAAAAATTAGAAAAAATAATAAATTAGCATTTTAAAATAATTGATGTTAGTATAGATTAGAAAGTAAAGATTACTATTTAGAGAGATGGTGAATGACTTTGGTTAAGGAAGCAATCAGTATTTTAAAAGAGCATAATTTAAAAATAACCAAACAACGACAAGCTTTACTGGAATATTTGAGTAATTATCAGCATCGATATGTGGATATTACACAGGTAGATAAATATATGCATACTCTTTTTCCAGGAATGAGTCATAATACAATCTATCGTAATATAAAAGATTTTGATAATTTAGGGATCATTGAGACTCAAGAGAAACCATCAGGAGCTTGTGTAAAATATCAATGTGATTTTGGAAATTTGCATCATCATCATTTTATTTGTGAGAAGTGTGGGAAAGTTGAAGAAATTAATCTTTGTCCTCTAGATGATTTATTACAGACTCAACTTCCTGGATATCAAATTGATGGACATAGATTTGAAGTATATGGTGTATGCGACAAATGTCGTAAAGACTCTTAGTAAATCTTTAAAACTTCATCATAAAAAATTCATGTATTCTTTTGGACGTATGTAGTAATATAGGTAAGAAAGTGAAAGTATAGATAGGAGGAAGAAAAATGGCATATCGTACACCACCGTTTATTACACCATTTGCGATTTTATCGGCGGTATTAGCTTTAGGTGCAACTAACGTGGCAGTTAACACTGCAACTGGTACTTCTGAAGGAAAGCCTAAGGTAGAAAGTGTGTCTACGTCAACAGTTTCTTCAAGTTTTAGTTCAAATCCAGAACAAGATAATTCTAAGATGTCATCAAGTCAAAGTGATGATAAGAAACACGATAGTAGTTCGTATGATGATAGTGAAAATGATCAAAATCAAGATACTAACTCTACTACTGATTATGACAATACAAATGGTAATAATAAATCTTATTCAAGTTCTACTAAAACTACTGATAATACAACTGGTGGAACAACGACAAATAACAATACTAATAGTAATGATACAACTACTGATAGTAATAATACAACAGGAAATACAACAACTAACAATAACACAACTGGCGGAACAACAACGAATAATAATCAGTAAAAAGAGGTGAGATGATTGTTTAGTATTTTAGGGTTGATAAATACCTGGATAGGATATATCAACATGAATGTTAAGATAAAAAATAGAGTCTACACTATAGTAGGTGGTGTAGGTAATTTCTATCTTTTATATGTAGCATGGCGTTTCTTTGCGAATGGTTTTATCGGAAGAGGACTTCTTTTTATTTTAGCATTTCTAGTGTTGTTATATTTTACCTATCTTAATGCAATATATTGGTTTACAGAAAAGAAAGCTAAGTGGGATATTTCTCCTAAAATCGAAAATGCTTTAGGAATTAAGCCTAAGGATCCTGAAGAAGAAGCTCGCAAAAAGGTTGCTAGAATGAGACAAGCAGGATTTGTACAAACTAATGGTATTTTTGATGAAAATCAAGATTTCTTGCCGGCAGAAATAACAACTTCTGAAGCAGAGTTAGCTAATATTCAAATTGTTGCTGATAGTTTGAAGAAGATTAATTACCTTCATCTTGATTATGATGGAAAGAGTAAGAATACTATCTTTAAAGAAATAAAAAGCGATGGAAAAGTTAGATATGCTTTAGGTGAGACACCACAAGCATTGCCATATTTTGAATTGAAAAATGTAGAAGGTAAATTAGTTATTTATGGTGGTATTAATCAAATTGAAAGTTACCAATTAGGAACTGTCAAAACAATTGGATTAATGCCAGCTAGTGAAGCAGCTAAGAAATATCATATTTATTTGGCAACTGTTGTATTAACAGGTGGACCATTTATGATAGCAGGACGCTCTACAGCGATGGAAGATAATGAACCGTTTAGAATTGATGCAAAAATTGCATATACTAGTCGCGAAAAAAAGGCTGCACCTAAGGTTGATTCTTCTTACTATGAAAGAACTTCAAGTATTGAAGATGAACATTTAAGCAGACGTAGAGACAGAAGAAGGTAAGATGTGATACCTTGTAAGTAGTAAAAGTTACTTACAAGGTATTTTTTATAAGGGGGTTACCAAAATAGACTGGAGTTTAATTTTAATTATCTTAATAGGTATAAGTATCTTTTTTAATGCTAGGAAAACGCGGAGTTTAATTTTTGTGCAGTCCATTGCACTTTTATTTGGGATGGTAATTATTAATTTAATTCTGTTTATTATTTTATTTAGTTTAGCAATTATTCTAGCTGACAGTTTTAATGCTTTAAGAATAGGATCGATTTTTACGTTATCAATGTGGGTGATTGTTCTTTCGGGCTTAATTCATTATTTAATTTTTAGGAAATTTCAGGAAAAGTTTAATTTGCCAACGACTGTATTGACGATGGTTGAGTATTATATTCAATGGATATTGATCTATATGACTATTTATCAAGTAATGTTTGACACATTACATAAAGTAGTAAAGGAAATTCCTGATATTTTGAATTTAGATTTAAGTTATTTGATAAATCCTACATATCTAATTATTGCAATTTTCCCAGCATTAATTGCAACTTGGATAACGATAGTTTTATATAAAGTTTATAAAAAAGATATTTAAGAAGACACCATATAGTTGTTAGATTTTCTAACAATTATATGGTGTTTCTATATCTATGTAACCTAATATAACATGTATTTTGAATAAATACTTGCTTTTTGATTATATAAAGATTAAAATTAGAGTACGTTGTTATTATTTTTATATAATAATTAAATGATATCAACGATTTTGATTATGTATAAAATGTAACGTGGAATGAAGGAGGAACAGAATATGTCGATGATTGAATTTAAAAATGTTGATAAATATTATGGAAATTTCCATGCTTTAAAGAATATTAACTTGAAGGTGGAAAAAGGCGAGGTTGTCGTACTTATTGGTCCCTCTGGTTCTGGTAAAAGTACACTTATTAGAACAATTAATGGTTTAGAAGATATTAGTAATGGTCAATTAATTGTTAATAACTATGACTTATCCGATAAGAAAACAGATATGAATAAAATCAGAAAAGATGTCGGAATGGTATTCCAACACTTTAACTTATACGAAAATAAAACTGTATTAGAAAATATTATGTTAGCTCCACGAATAGTTTTGCATAAAGATGAAGCTGAAAATAAGAAATATGCTCTAGAATTGCTAGAAATGGTAGGTCTTTCAAGTAAAGCAGAATCATATCCTAGAATGTTATCTGGTGGACAAAAACAACGTGTTGCAATTGCGCGTTCCTTAGCTATGCAACCTAAATGTATTTTGTTTGATGAACCAACTAGTGCTCTAGACCCTGAAATGATTGATGATGTATTAGATGTTATGAAGACTGTTGCAGAACGTGGAATTACAATGGTTGTGGTAACACATGAAATGGGATTCGCACGAGAAGTTGGAAATAGAATTGTATTTCTAGCAGATGGGGAAATTTTAGAAGATGATGATACAGAAACATTCTTCAAAAATCCTAAAGAAGAAAGAGCCCGTCAATTCTTGAGTAAGATCATTACTCACAAATAGAAAGAGGGGTTAGCTATGAAAAATTTAAGAAAAGTAACACTGCTTTTTTCGGCGTTGCTAATGATCTTTTTCTTAGGAGCATGTGGAAAAAAGGATAAAGCAGCAAATATTGCTCAGAGAACTGAACAAACTAAGACAGTTACCTGGGGTGTAAAAGCAGATACTAGATTATTTGGTTTAATGAACATTAAGACAGGGCAAATTGAAGGTTTTGATGTAGATATGGCCAAGGCATTGACGAAAAAAATGTATGGTAAGGATGCTAAAGTAAAATTAGTACAGACAACAGCCAAAACTAAGATACCACTCTTAAAAAATCAAAATATTGATGCTGTAATTGCTGCGATGACAATCACTCCTGAAAGACGTAAGATAGTTGAATTCTCACAACCATATTTTGCAGCTGGTCAGTCATTGTTGGTGCCAGACAATAGCACAATTAAGAATGTTCACGACTTAGATAAAAAGGGCATGGTTGTTTTAGCTGTAAAAGGAACAACTGCTGTGGCTAATATTCATAAGTTTGCTCCTAAAGCTAAAGTTTTGGAATTTGATGATTATGGTCAAGCATTTACAGCTTTGAAATCTGGTCAAGGTCAAGCGATGAGTACAGACAATGGTATATTGGCAGGGATTGCTTCTGAAAATCCTGGTTATCAGGTTGTAGGTGGTAACTTTACTAATGAACCTTATGGAATTGCTGTAGATAAAGGCCAAACTCAAATGATGAAAAGAATTGATAAAGCTTTAGATGAATTAAAAGCTGATGGTACTTATGATAAGTTAATTCAAAAGTGGTTTGGAAATGTTAAGGGGTTTGATGCGAAAGGAGCTGGAGAAAGATGATACATATACTATCAGAAAATTGGCAAACTTTCCTAACGGGGTTTGAAAATACGATTTTATGTAGTGTGATTGCACTATTCTTCAGTTTGATAATTGGATCAATATTTGCAATTTTGCAAACAGTCCCTTCTAAATTAGTGAGGACAATAGCTAATATTTATATTGAAATTTTCAGAAATATTCCTTTATTAGTTATTACCATGGTGTTTTATGTAGTAGTACCACAATTTTTTATTAAATTAAGTGGATTTACTGCAGGAACAATCGGTTTAACATTATATACCTCAGCCTTTATTGCAGAAACTGTAAGAGCTGGGATTAAAGCTGTTGGAGTTGGACAAATGGAAGGTGCACGAGCAAATGGTTTAACTTACTGGCAAACAATGCGATACATTATTTTGCCACAAGCTTTTAAATTAGTAATACCTCCATTGGAAAATCAATTTATTAATCTGATTAAAAACTCATCAGTATTAGCGTTTGTTGCTGGCTTTGATTTGATGTATCAAGGTGATGTAATAGCTTCAGCTTCTTTTGAAACAATTAATACTTATTTAGTTGTAGGTGTGTTTTATTTGATTTTGACATTGCCTTTAAGTTATTACATGCGTTATTTAGAAAAGAAATTGGCATAAATTAAAAGGAGGCGACTTAGATGTCAACATTTGAACAAGCATATTCATGGATAAATCTACGCTTTCTTTTAGAAGGATTGTGGGTAACACTAGAAGTATCAGTAATTTCAATTGTTTTAAGCTTTATAATTGGTTTAATTCTAGGAGTAATCAGATATGTTAAGATTAAATATTTATCTGCAGCTGTAGGCTTTTTGATTGATATTATTAGAAATCTTCCTTTGCTGTTAATTATTTTCTTTACTTATTTTGGTTTACCAGAGCTAGGTTTAAGAATGACACCAATGTTAGCGGCTGTTACTGCCTTGGTAGTTTTTGAATCTGCGATGTTAGCAGAAATTGTTCGTAGTGGTATTCAAGCTGTTCCGGTTGGACAAATGGAAGGTGCAAGGTCAAGTGGGCTGACCTATGTACAAGCAATGTGGCATATAATTATGCCTCAAGCATTACAAAAGATGATACCACCTTTAGTATCACAATTTATATCTTTAGTTAAAGATACATCTTTAGCAACTATCATCGTTTTACCAGAATTACTATATCATGCACAGATTATATATAGTCAAAATACGACTTACATGGTACCAATGTACTTAATGATTGCAGTTATGTATTTTGTAGTATGTTATTGCTTGTCATTGGTAGCTAGAAGATTAGAAAAAAGATACGGTTAGAGATAAAAAAAGTACGGCAGATTGGAATTGCCGTACTTTTTTTGTGGAATTATTTTTTGACTTTCCAATAATATACTGGAACACCGATTAAGATAAATACAAATGAAACTAACATACCGTTAAGATCAGAGAATATTTCGCTAAGCATAACGAAGATAGCTCCTAAAATAGCAATAATTGGTGTAAGAGGATATAGAGGAACTTTAAAAGGTCTAACTAAATCCTTGCGTTGTTTACGAAGTTTAAATAAACCGAAAAATGCAATGAGATAAAAACAATAAATAGAAAAAATACAAATTTCGGATAATCTATCAGGGTCAAAGAATAATATCAAGATAGATGCAAAACTAAACATTGTAAGAACTGAAACAACAGGGGAAAACATTCTAGGATGTAACCAAGCTAATTGTTTTGAAAATGGAAGCTCGTTAGCGCGTGCCATTGCAAACATAATTCTTGGGAATGTCATAATTTTACCATTGATTGTACCAATGATAGAAATAATAATTCCAAGATTGAGAATTTTACCCCCAATTGAGCCGAACATTTTAATTGCAAAATAAGGAGCAGCATTTTCTCCAAGTTTAGTTATCTGATTAGCTGGCATAGCCTTGAAAATTCCTACAGTAAGTAAAACATACACGATTAACACAAAGGAAGTTCCTAAGATGATTGCTAATGGAAGAATTTTTTGAGGGTTTTTAATTTCTCCACCAAGATTAGCAATTAAGATCCAACCATCGTAAGCAAAAAGCGTAGCTAATACAGCAACACCGAAGTTACCAATGGAAGCTTGACCGTTACTTACGACTTGTCCTAATGCGTGTTCATCTCCAAATAAAATTCCACAGATAATGATTAAAAATATAGGAACCATTTTACAGAGTGTGGTAAATATTTGTAGTGCAGCTCCAAATCTATTGGATAACAAATTAAACAATGAAATTAATAAAATTGAAATAATTGCAATTGCGGGTGTCCAAGTTCTAGGAAAATGGAAAAATGCACCAATTAAGATAGCAAGGTATGCACCTAGAGATGCGATTAAGGCAGGACCATAAACAATTATTTGAACCCAACCAGCTAAGAATCCCCAAAATTTGCCATATATTTTTTCGATATAAACATATAATCCACCAGTATGAGGGAATAAAGATCCAATTTCAGCGATGGTTAAGCCGCTAGTTAATGTAATGATACCACCAATAACCCATGCAGCAATTGCCATGGTTGTAGTATGGGCATTAGCCAAAATGGAAGATTGTTTAAAAAATATTCCTGAGCCAATAATTGTTCCAATAACTAATGATAATGCTGAATATAAACCTAGCGAACGCTGAAGTTGAACATGATTTTTATTTTCTGGCATATTTCTCCTTCTTTCTGAGTAAAAATGATATTTTTATAATTATTTAAAAAACTCATAGTATTAATGTTAACATAGTGATGCTAAAAGATAAATAATTATTAGAAAATAAAAGCTTTTAATTAAATATATACATAAAATACACATTATTAAAAGTAAACTTGTAATAATTAGAGATTTTGAGTATAATTATATTTAACAATTATAATTTTTGTTTAATCATTTTTTCATATTTCGAAAGTAGGTGATATTGTGGATTTAAAAGTAAACCCTAAATTTAATAAAGGTGAGTTACTGAATTTGTATGCTGTGCTAGGAAGAAAAGACGAGCTAGAAAATTATGATTGCTTTAGAAAGAGTTTAAAGAAGTCTTATGTGATAGCTGCTTATGATCAGGGACGCTTGGCAGGGTTAGTTAACGCAATTAGCGATAATGCAACTACTGTTTATGTAAAAGACCTTTTAATATCACCTAATTTTGATAAATCAAAAGTGGGAAAATTCTTGATTGAACACTTAAAAAGTTATTATAAAGCAGTTCCTAAAATTATAATATCTACTAGTGACACAGATACTTCAGAATTAGTCCTGTTAAAGAGCGTAGGTTTTGAGGAACAAGATCAAAAAATTTTAGAATACTCCTAATAAATAAATCGGATAATGGATCAAAGTAATTTGATTCATTATCCGATTTTGTTTTATTTAGTATAATTCATACCCCAATTATCACGAACACGATTTAAAATATGAGCTACATCTTGTGAAAGTGATAGCTGACCGTCATCATGACCTTGTGATATATAACGTTGCATATCCATAACTTCGTAATTTAAAGCTTTAGCAGAATCGCCTGCAGTTATTGTTTCGTGATTTTCAGTGTGAGCATCTAGAGTGTATGTTACTTTGGCTTCTGTTGCACGTGGATAATTATTTATTTCTACATATCCTCTTGTGCCAGATATAACACCACGTTTAGGTTGTTTAGCGCGCATTGAAAGAGCCATGACAGCTAATTGTTCTTGAGAATTCTTTAAAATGATACCAGATTGTTCATCTACTCCAGTTTCGAAGAATTTAACCGTTGTTAGAGTTACTTCAGGTTGTTCATTTAAGAACATACGAGCAAAGGCAGTAGCATATCCCCCAATATCAAGTAAAGCACCACCAGCTAACTCTTTTGCGAAGAAACGATTATTTGGATCATAGTCTTTAAGGCTACCGAAGTTTACTTGAACGAGTTTGATATCGCCTAATTTACCGCTAGATATTAGGTCTCTTACTTTTTCGTAGATAGGCATGTGATAAAGAGTAAATCCTTCAGTTAAAATTAAGTTTTTAGACTTAGCTAAGGCAATAACCTCATCTAATTGTTTAGCGCTAGTAGTAATAGCTTTCTCAGCAAAAACATGTTTTCCTGCATTCAAAGCTTTCTTTATATAGTCATAATGAGATATATGTGGGGTAGCGATATAAATAATATCTACATCTGGATCTGTGATCATTTCATCAGGATTTATAAAAGTGTGCTTAACGCTTTTTTCTTTAGCAAATTTATATAGAGATTCTTCATTAGGATTAGATACAGCGTGAATTTCGCCATTAACTTCATTCAAAGCGTCAGCCATTTCATGTGCGATCCAACCAGTTCCGATAATACCCCAATTATATTTATGCATGTAAATCACCTTTCTTTATTTCAATAGGATTATTGTTTTTATCAAGTGTTAAAACAGAATGGACAATGTTTTCAAAATATGAAGTTGATACAACTCCGTTAAGTGAACTTAGTCTGCTATTTATTTTTTTAATGTCTTGCCAGCTTCCACAGTAGCAATCAATAAGATAATTGCCTAGAGGTGTACGGGCGTAACTAGCAACAGCACTGCCCAATCTTAATTCGGCTTTTAAACCTAGTTGTTTAGCTACAGATAAAACAGAGTCAACAGAAGGAGAAACAACTTCTAAACAAAGTTGAACATTTGGATTAAGAGAAGCTTTTAATCTTTCTGGTGGAGATATAATAATATATTTTTCTGCTTTATAGGCATACTCTTTCTCCAATGTATGGATACCACCGTTGCTTTTTAAGACGTTTAAATCAAAATCAATAGCGTCACAACCATCAAAACCAAATTCGATAGTAGAGGCTTCAGTTATATCAATGAGATTTAAATTTAAATCACGACAAATTTGTCTAGTATATTCTGAAGGAGAACAAACTTTAATATTCAATTCAGGATGCTGACTCAATTTATGAGCGAGTTTTTTAACATTACTTCCTCCACCTAAGCTAATAGTAGTGTCAGGGTGGAGTAAATTGAAAGCAAGATCGATAACATTATCCATAACGATTCCTCCAAATAAATTTATTGTAGAAATTAATTTTCAACAAAATAATAATATTGAAAATTAATTTTGTCAAGAGTAGAATTTAATAGTAAGTTAAAATGTAGTAAAGTAATAACGAGGTGAGCAAATGAATAAAAATATTATCGATACTATATATGAAAAAATGCCTCACATGTCGCAAACTGATAAAAAAATATCAGAAGTTGTGTTGAGAAATCCCCAAAAAACAGTGGATTTCACAATTTCAGAATTATCCAAGTTAGCGCAGGTGAGCGATGCTTCTGTATCTCGTTTTTGTAAGAATTTGTCATTGTCTGGGTTTCATCAGTTGAAAGTGGAGTTAGCTAAGGCCTCACAGAATGAGGATAACTACTATAAAGAATTAGATAAAGATGATGTAGGTAATTCTATAAAAAGTATCTTGGATAATAAAATAGTAGAGATAAAGAATACAATAGAAGGAATTTCAAAAACAGAATTAAAAGAGATAATGAATATTTTAAAAAAATCTCGGATAGTACAATTTGCTGCTGAAGGAGACACTTATATTGTGGCTCAAGATGCAGAATATAAATTTAATCAAATAGGTCGTTTGGCAATCTCCTCTAATATGTGGGAAAATGCCTTGGCACAGACTTTAAATATGAGCAGTCAGGATTGTATCGTGGCTATTTCTAATTCAGGGGAATCATCTAGACTGCTAAAGCAAATAGAAGAAGCTAAGAAGAAAGGAATAAAGGTTATAGCTATTACAAATCATTCTGAGTCGCCATTAGCATTGTTAGCAGACTACCATATAAAAACAACTTTCCGCCAAAGAGTATTGCAGTCTGAATATTATTTTTCGCGAGTTGCTGCTATGTCAGTAATAGAATTATTATTCCTATTGTTAATTGTTGAAGATAAACAAATGCTAGAATCTATAAAAAATCACGAAGAATTAATTGCTGTTACAAAAATATAAAAGAGGTTGGTAAAAGTCTCAAAATTAAAAAACGTCAGAAATCAAGTTTTCATAACGTGATTTCTGGCGTTTTTGCTGTTGATAGTTTCTGTAGTTTAACTTGAAATGTTGTTTTTTTCAACTTCTTTTTAGTCTATAATGAATTGCTTGAGTTGTTGTGCCATGATAGGCGTTGATTCAGCTGTTATTTTAGTACCCTCAGCAAGATAGTCAGTTTTTAAAATATTTGCTTGCTTATTAATTATTTCTAAGTAGCGTCCCTCAGAAAATGGAATTAAGTAAGTATGAGTAACATAGTCCTGAAATAGATTTTCTTTGATTAAGTTAATTAACATTTCAATAGACTTTTTATCCTTAGCGCTATAGTAAAATTGATTACCAACGGAACTTGGGTAAGGTGTACTTGTTAAATCGGATTTGTTATAAGCATATATCATAGGAATATCCTTAACTCCGATTTCATCCAAGGTTTGTTTAGTTGTTTCAATCATATCTTTTGCGTGTTCATCACTACCATCAATAACTTGAATCAATAAGTCAGCTTGATTAGCTTCGGAAAGGGTAGTACGGAATGCTTTAACCAATTGATGAGGCAAGTCAGAAACGAAACCAACAGTATCACTTAAGAAAAATTCCTTGTTATCGGGTAATTTAATTTTTCTAATAGAAGTGTCAAGAGTAGCGAAAAGCATGTCTTTTTCAAAAACTTCCTTATTAGTAGGTTGTTCCAGTAGTTTTAATAAACCATTCATAGTAGTTGACTTTCCGGCATTTGTATAACCAACTAGAGCAACAGTTTTAATGCTAGAACGTTCTCTTGCACGACGTTGATTTTCATGCACGCTCTCTATTTCTTTGAGTTCTTTGGAAAGATTGCTAATCCTTTTTTCAATAACACGCTTATTAAGTTCTAATTTTGTTTCCCCAGAACCACGGTTGGTATAACCACCGCCAGTATTACCAGAAGTTTGTTGGTCCATACGGTTGATACTAGAAGTTCTTAATCTAGGTAATTGATATTGCAATTTTGCGATTTGAACTTGAAGTTTAGCTTCTTTTGTTTGAGCTCGAGAAGCAAATATTTCTAGAATCAAGGCCGTTCTATCAATAACTTGAAGCCCGGTAATATCTTCGAGGTTACGTAACTGAGTAGGGGTTAGCTCTGCATTTACAATTAAAGTGTCAATATCATTAACTTCTCCCACATGACGAATTTCCTCAGCCTTTCCTTTACCAAAGTAAGTAGCAGCAATTGGATGTTCTAATTTTTGCTTTACAGAAACGATAACTTCCATATTATTAGCGTAGGCTAAAGATGAAAGTTCATCCATTTTATATTCGAAATTTTCATAGTCATTTTCTAAACCGGCAATAATAACAGGTATCACACATAAGCCTCCTAAAAATTATTTCTACCATATTATAGTATAGTAGTTTTTAGAGTAAAGAAAGTCAGATGAAAATAAAAAATGAAAAAATTGAAAAAAGTACTTGATTTGCCTTCTATTTTATAATAATATAGAAAAGTACTTGTTCAAGGGGACGAGTATAGTTTAGTTGTTTATTTTTCAGCTTTGATGTGGAAGGTTGCGACACACCCGGCCACTTTGCCACGAGTGGATCGGTAATTTCCACGGAGCTAGTCTTATTTTTAAAATAGACGAAGGAGGGAACAAGATGGCAAAACAAAAAATTCGTATTCGTTTAAAGGCATACGAACATCGCATTTTAGATCAATCCGCAGATAAGATTGTGGAAACAGCAAAGAGAACAGGTGCTACAATTTCTGGTCCTATTCCATTGCCAACAGAACGTACACTTTACACAGTGATCCGTTCACCACACAAAGACAAGGATTCACGTGAACAATTCGAAATGCGTACTCACAAGCGTTTGATTGACATCGTTAATCCAACACCAAAGACAGTTGATTCATTGATGAAACTTGACTTACCTTCTGGTGTAGATATCGAAATCAAACTTTAATTATTAATTATATATAGAAAATAAAAATATTGGAGGTGTACTCATGACCACTAAAGGAATCTTAGGAAAAAAAGTAGGTATGACTCAAGTCTTCACTGAAAATGGCGAATTAGTTCCTGTAACAGTTGTTAAAGTTGATTCTAACGTTGTATTACAAGTTAAGACAATGGAAAACGACGGTTACGAAGCTATCCAATTAGGCTTTGATGACTTGCGCGAAGTTTTAACAAACAAACCTGCTAAAGGTCATGCGGCAAAAGCAAATACTACTCCTAAGCGCTTCGTTCGTGAAATTCGCGATGTTGAGCTTGGAGAATATAAAGTTGGAGACGAAGTTAAAGCAGATATTTTCGAAGCTGGAGACTTCGTGGATGTAACAGGTACGTCTAAAGGACATGGTTTCCAAGGATCTATCAAACGTAATGGTCAACATCGTGGACCTATGGCTCACGGTTCTCGTTACCATCGTCGTCCAGGTTCTATGGGTGTTATTATCAACCGTGTTATGAAGGGGAAATTACTCCCAGGACGTATGGGTGGCAACAGAGTTACGATCCAAAACTTGGAAATCGTTAAAGCTGATACAGAAAATGGCGTACTTTTGATCAAGGGTAATGTGCCAGGCGCAAACAAATCCTTAGTAACAATCAAAAGTACAGTAAAATAAATCGAGGAAGGGAGGAAATAACACATGCCAACAGTTGCATTATTCAAACAAGATGGTAACCAAAATGGTGAAGTTCAATTAAACGAAGCTATTTTTGGTATTGAACCAAACAATAATGTTGTTTTTGATGCAGTTATCATGCAACGTGCATCATTACGTCAAGGAACACATGCTGTAAAGAATAGAAGTGCAGTTCGTGGTGGTGGTAAGAAGCCATGGCGTCAAAAGGGTACAGGTCGTGCTCGTCAAGGTTCTATTCGTTCACCACAATGGGTTGGTGGTGGTACCGTATTTGGTCCAACACCTCGTTCATACAGCTACAAACTTCCACGCAAAGTTCGTCGCTTAGCTATTAAATCTGTTCTTTCTCAAAAAGTTGCAGATGAAAGCTTGGTAGTAGTTGATGCATTGAATTTTGATGCACCAAAGACAAAGGCATTTGCTGAAGTATTAAGTAACTTAAATGTAAATTCTAAAGTGTTAGTAGTTCTTGAAGATGACAATACAACTGCAGCATTAGCAGCTCGTAACTTGAAGAATGTTACAGTTATTCCTGCTAAGGGATTAAACGTATTAGACGTTATCAACAATGATAAGTTAGTCATCACTCAAGGAGCTCTTTCTCAAGTAGAGGAGGTTCTTGCATAATGGAATCACGCGATGTAATTTTACGTCCAGTTATCACAGAAGCTTCTATGGCTGAATTGGACAATAAACGTTATACATTTGACGTAGACACACGTGCAACAAAGAGTCAAATCAAAGATGCTGTTGAAGACATTTTTGAAGTTAAAGTTGCTAAAGTTAACGTTATGAATGTTAAAGGCAAAAAGAAGCGTATGGGTCGCTACGAAGGCTACACAAAGAAGCGTCGTAAGGCTATCGTTACTTTAACTGCTGAATCTAAAGAAATTAAATTATTTGAAGAATAATTCTTTGTAATAGGAGGGAAACACTGTGGGGATCAAAAAATTCAAACCAACCACTAACGGTCGTCGTAATATGACTGGTTCTGATTTTGCTGAAATCACAAAAACAAAGCCTGAAAAATCTTTGTTAGTTTCTAAGAGCAAAACAGCTGGTCGTAACGCTTATGGCCGTATCACAGTTCGTCACCGTGGTGGTGGACACAAACGTAAGTATCGTTTGATCGATTTCAAACGTGTTAAAGATAATGTACCTGCAACTGTTAAGGCAATCGAATATGATCCAAACCGTTCTGCTAACATTGCTTTGCTTGTTTATGCTGATGGTGTTAAATCATACATCCTTGCACCTAAGGGCTTGAAAGTAGGCCAAGTTGTAGAATCAGGTAAAGATGTTGATATCAAGGTAGGTAACACATTACCACTTGCAAACATTCCTGTTGGTACAGTTATTCACAATATCGAATTAAAACCAGGTAAAGGTGGACAATTAGTTCGTTCTGCTGGTACATCAGCTCAATTACTTGGTAAAGAAGGTAAGTATGCTATCATTCGTTTAACTTCTGGTGAAGTTCGTATGATTCTTGTAACTTGCCGTGCAACAATTGGTGCTGTTGGTAATGAACAACACGAATTAATCAAGGTTGGTAAAGCTGGTCGTGCTCGTTGGGCAGGCAAGCGTCCACAATCTCGTGGTTCTGTAATGAACCCTAACGATCACCCTCATGGTGGTGGTGAAGGTAAAGCTCCTGTTGGTCGTCCAAGTCCTATGTCACCATGGGGTAAGAAGACTACAGGTCTTAAGACTCGTTCTAAGAAAGCAAGATCCAATAAGTTTATCGTACGTAGCCGTAACAAGAAATAATTTAAAAGCGGCCTAATGATTATATAATCCGGAAGGAGGATTACACTTTGAGTCGTAGTTTGAAAAAAGGACCTTTTGTCGATGAACATTTGATGAAAAAGGTTGAAGCACAAGCTGATCAAGAAAAGAAGTCAGTTATTAAAACATGGTCACGTCGTTCAACAATCTTCCCAAGTTTTATTGGTTATACGATTGCAGTTTATGATGGTCGTAAGCATGTTCCAGTTTATATCCAAGAAGATATGGTTGGACATAAATTAGGTGAATTCGTGCCAACTCGTACATTCCATGGTCATGGAAATGACGACAAGAAAACTGGCGTTAGATAGTTAAGGGAGGATAAAAAATGGCTGAACAAGTTACATCAGCAAAAGCAACTGCCAAGACAGTTCGAATCCCTGCACGTAAAGCACGTCTAGTGATCGATCTTATCCGTGGTAAGAGTGTTGCTGAAGCATTTGGTATCTTGAAGTTTACTCCAAGATCAGGTGCTTACTTAATCGAAAAAGTATTAAAGTCTGCTGTTGCTAATGCAGAAAACAATTTTGACTTAGATGTTGAAGATTTGTATGTAAGCGAAGCTTTTGTAAATGAAGGACCAACTTTGAAACGCTTCCGTCCTCGTGCTAAAGGTTCCGCTTCTCCAATCAACAAACGTACAAGCCACATCACTGTTGTGGTATCAGTTAAATAAGGAGGGATAACGCGTGGGTCAAAAAGTAAATCCAACAGGTTTACGTGTCGGAATCATTCGTGATTGGGACGCAAAGTGGTACGCAGAAAAAGACTTTGCTTCTAACTTACACGAAGATTTACGCATCCGTAAGTATATCGAAAGTAAATTAGCCGACGCTTCTGTTTCTACCGTAGAAATTGAACGTGCAGCAAAACGCGTTAACATTTCAATCCATACTGCTAAACCAGGTATGGTTATTGGTAAAGGTGGATCTGAAGTTGAAAAGCTTCGTAAAGAATTAAATAACTTGACAGGTAAGAGAGTTCACATTAACATTGTTGAAATCAAGAAACCTGATTTAGATGCAAAATTAGTTGGTGAAAGCATTGCAGAACAATTAGAAAACCGTGTTGCTTTCCGCCGTGCTATGAAGCAAGCTATTCAACGTACAATGCGTGCAGGTGCTAAGGGTATCAAAGTTCAAGTTGCAGGTCGTTTGAACGGTGCTGATATGTCCCGTGTAGAACGTTTCTCTGAAGGAACAGTTCCTTTGCACACATTGCGTGCAGATATCGATTATTCATGGGTTGAAGCTCACACTACATATGGTAAATTAGGTGTTAAGACATGGATTTACCGTGGTGAAGTTTTACCAGCAAAGAAAGAAAACAGTAAAGGAGGGAAATAATCTATGTTAGTACCAAAGCGTGTTAAGCATCGTCGTGAATTCCGTGGTAAGATGCGTGGCGAAGCTAAGGGTGGTAAAGAAGTTACTTTTGGTAAATATGGTTTGAAGGCATTAGATTCTCACTGGATCACTAACCGTCAAATCGAAGCTGCTCGTATTGCTATGACTCGTTACATGAAACGTGGTGGGAAAGTTTGGATTAAGATTTTCCCTCACAAGTCTTATACAGCTAAAGCTATTGGTGTTCGTATGGGTTCCGGGAAAGGTGCTCCAGAAGGTTGGGTAGCACCTGTAAAGCGTGGTAAAGTTTTATTTGAAATCGATGGAGTTTCTGAAGAAGTAGCTCGCGAAGCTTTACGTTTAGCTTCCCACAAGCTCCCAGTTAAAACCAAGTTTGTACAACGTGAGGAAGTAGGTGGCGAATCAAATGAAGGCTAAAGAAATTAATGAATTAACCACTGCTGAAATGCTAGAAAAAGAAAAGCAATTCAAAGAAGAATTATTTAACTTACGCTTCCAATTAGCTACCGGTCAATTAGAAAATACTGCTCGCTTAAAAGAAGTACGTAAGAACATTGCACGTATCAAGACTGCATTACGTCAACAAGAATTAAATAAATAGAATACGAAAAAGGAGGCTAATCGCGCATGAGTGAAAGTCGTAACCAACGCAAAGTCTATCAAGGACGTGTCGTTTCTGACAAGATGGATAAAACTATCACAGTTGTTGTTGAAACTTACAAGAATCACAAAGTTTACGGCAAACGTGTTAAGTATTCCAAAAAATTTAAAGCACATGACGAAAACAACGAAGCAAAAGTTGGCGATATCGTCAAAATTATGGAAACTCGCCCATTGTCAGCTACAAAACGTTTCCGTTTATTAGAAATCGTTGAAAAAGCAGTTATTTTGTAATAAATAACATTTGCACTGATTCGTATTCTGATCTAATAACGAAAGGAGGACACATACTGTGATCCAACAAGAGAGTCGTTTAAAAGTCGCTGATAACTCCGGTGCTCGTGAAATTTTAGTTATTAAGATTTTGGGTGGTTCCCGTGTGAAGACTGCAAATATCGGTGACATCATTGTTGCTACTGTTAAACAAGCAACACCAGGTGGCGTTGTCAAAAAAGGTGATGTTGTAAAAGCTGTTGTTGTTCGTACTAAGTATGGTACACACCGTCCAGATGGCTCATACATCAAGTTTGACGAAAATGCTGCTGTAATTATTGGTGAAGATAAATCACCTAAGGGTACACGTATTTTTGGGCCTGTTGCTCGTGAATTACGTGACGGAAACTTCATGAAGATCGTTTCCTTAGCACCTGAAGTATTATAATCAATTATCGTCAGCAAGGAGGTGCGAAGTAATAATGTTCATTAAGAAAAATGATAAAGTTAAAGTGATCGCTGGTAAGGATAAAGGCAAGGAAGGTACAGTAGAAAAAGTATTTCCTGCTCAAGACCGTGTGATCGTTAAAGGCATCAATATCGTTAAGAAACACCAAAAACCAACTAACGCAAATCCAAATGGTGGGATTGTTGAAGTTGAAGCACCAATCCACGTTTCTAACGTTATGTTGATTGATCCTTCTAACAATGAAGCTACTCGTGTAGGCTTTAAAGTAGTTGACGGTAAGAAAGTCCGTGTTTCTAAAAAATCAGGTGAAATTCTATAGTAAGGAAAGGAGGATACTTTCTTCATGGTTAACCGTTTAAAAGAAAAATATGATAATGAGATCGTTCCATCTTTGATGGAAAAATTCAATTACACATCAATCATGCAAGCACCAAAGGTTGATAAGATTGTTATCAACATGGGTGTTGGTGATGCTGTAAGTAACGCAAAGCGTTTAGATGAAGCTGTTGATGAATTAACTTTGATTGCAGGTCAAAAACCTGTTATTACAAAAGCTAAGAAATCTATCGCTGGTTTCCGTTTACGTGAAGGTATGGCTATTGGTGCTAAAGTTACATTACGTGGTCAACGTATGTACGAATTCTTAGATAAATTAGTATCCGTATCACTACCTCGTGTTCGTGACTTCCATGGTGTAAGCAAGCGTGCCTTTGATGGTCGTGGTAACTACACATTGGGTATTCGTGAACAATTAATCTTCCCTGAAATTGATTTTGATGATGTTAACAAAGTTCGCGGTATGGACATTGTTATCGTTACAACAGCTAATACAGACGAAGAATCAAGAGAATTATTAACACAACTTGGAATGCCATTCGCTAAATAAGGGGGGTTTCACATTGGCTAAAAAGTCGCAAATTGCAAAGAATAAACGTCCTGCAAAGTTCTCAACACAAGAATATACACGTTGTGAACGTTGTGGCCGTCCACATTCTGTATACCGTAAATTTAAGTTATGCCGTGTTTGCCTGCGTGATCTTGCTCATAAGGGTCAAATCCCTGGCATGAAGAAAGCTAGCTGGTAATCCATAAAAGATAAGCAAAGGAGGCAAACGAACAATGGTCATGACTGATCCTATTGCAGATTTCTTAACACGTATTCGTAATGCTAACATGGCAAAACACGAATCATTAGAAGTTCCTGCATCAAAAATCAAACGTGACATTGCTGAAATCCTTAAGAATGAAGGATTTGTACGTGATGTTGAATATATCGATGATGACAAACAAGGCATCATTAGAGTATTTTTGAAGTATGGTAAGGGTAATGAAAGAGTTATTTCTGGTATCCGTCGTATTTCAAAACCAGGTTTACGTTCATATGTAAAAGCAGATGCTGTTCCTAAGGTTTTAAACGGTTTAGGAATTGCTATCTTATCCACTTCTGAAGGTGTTATCACTGATAAAGAAGCTCGTGCCAAGAAAATTGGTGGCGAAGTAATAGCTTACATTTGGTAATAAATAATAAAACGTAAGGAGGTGCCTAATCCGTGAGTCGTATTGGTTATAAAGTAGTTAACTTACCAGAAGGCGTTGAAGTAAAACAAGATGGTAATGTAGTAACTGTCAAGGGACCTAAAGGTGAATTGACACGTGAATTTTCTGACAAAATTACTATTAAAGTAGAAGGAAATGAAGTTTCTTTCGAACGTTCAGCAGAAGATAACAAAACAAAAGCTTTACATGGTACAACACGTTCAAACTTCCATAACATGGTAGTTGGTGTATCTGAAGGTTTCAAGAAGGAACTTGAACTTCGTGGTGTTGGTTATCGTGCACAAATGAAGGGTAAAACATTAGTATTGAATGTTGGTTACTCTCATCCTGTAGAATTTGAAGAAGAAGAAGGTATTACATTCGAAACACCTTCCGCAACTTCAATTATTGTATCAGGTATCAATAAGGAAGAAGTTGGCGATTGCGCAGCTCGTATTCGTGCAACTCGTGCACCTGAACCTTACAAGGGTAAAGGTATTCGCTATGTTGGCGAATATGTACGTCGTAAGGAAGGTAAGACAGGTAAATAATGCAGCATAATTTGCTGAATAAATAAATCTAAGAGGTGAAAATTGTGATTTCAAAACCAGACAAGAATAAGACACGTCAAAAACGTCATGCACGTGTCCGTGGTAAAATCTCTGGTACTGCTGAGTGCCCACGCTTAAATGTTTATCGTTCAAACAAAAACATCTACGCTCAAGTTATTGATGACGTAGCGGGTGTGACGCTAGTTAGTGCCTCTACTTTAGACAGTGAAGTAAGTGGCAACACAAAGACAGAACAAGCTAGTTCTGTAGGTGCTGTTGTTGCTAAACGTGCTGTAGAAAAAGGTATCAAAGAAGTTGTATTTGACCGTGGCGGATACCTATATCATGGTCGTGTACAAGCTTTGGCTGAAGCTGCACGCGAAAATGGTTTGGACTTTTAGGAAAAGGAGGAAATAACGTTTATGGCTTTTATTGATCCAGCTCAATTAGATTTAGAAGATCGCGTTGTTGCGATTAACCGTATCACTAAAGTTGTAAAAGGTGGACGTCGTCTACGTTTCGCTGCTTTAGTTGTTGTTGGTGACCACAACGGCCACGTAGGTTTTGGTACTGGTAAAGCTCAAGAAGTACCAGAAGCTATTCGTAAGGCTGTTGACGCTGCTCGTAAGAACTTAATCGAAGTTCCTACTGTTGGAACGACACTTCCTCACGAAGTTATTGGTCAATACAGTGGTAGTCGTATTATGTTGAAACCAGCTATTGCCGGTTCCGGAGTTGCAGCAGGTGGTGCTGTTCGTGCCGTTATGGAACTTGCAGGTATTGCTGATGTTACAAGTAAATCATTAGGTTCAAATACACCAGTTAATGTTGTACGTGCTACATTTGATGGTTTAGTAAATATGAAGGACGCTGAAAGTGTCGCAAAATTACGCGGCGTTTCCGTTCAACATTTAGCAGAATAAGGAGGACATATTCATGGATAAATTAAAAGTTACTTTAATTCGTTCTGTCATTGGACGTCCTCAAAACCAACGCGATATCGTAAAAGGCTTAGGTCTTGGTCGAGTAAATAGCTCTGTTGTTGTTCCTGACAATGCAGCTATGCGTGGTGCAATTAGAAAAATCAATCATTTAGTGGACGTTGAATTGGCTAAATAGTCTATTTTATAAATTAACAAGGAGGTGCCAACCTAATGAAATTACATGAATTGAAACCTGCTGAAGGTTCACGCCAAGTACGTAATCGTGTTGGTCGTGGTACTTCATCTGGTAATGGTAAGACTGCTGGTCGTGGTCAAAAAGGTCAAAAGGCTCGCGGTAAGGTACGTTTAGGTTTTGAAGGTGGACAAATGCCATTGTTCCGTCGTATGCCAAAACGTGGTTTCAAGAACATCAATCGTAAAGAATATGCTATTGTAAACTTGGAAACTTTAAATAAATTTGAAGATGGTGCAGAAGTAACACCTGCATTATTAGTAGAATCTGGTATCATTAAAGATGAAAAAGATGGTATCAAAGTACTTGGCAATGGTACATTGAACAAGCAATTGACTGTAAAGGCAAGCAAGTTCTCTGCATCTGCTAAGGAAGCAATCGAATCTAAAGGCGGTAAAGCTGAGGTGATTTAATAATGCTTAAGACAATGAAGAACGCCTTAGCTGTAAAAGAGATTCGAAAAAAAATCTTATTTACCTTAGGTGTCTTGATTGTATTTCGCTTAGGCACTTATATCACTGTCCCTGGGATCAACGCTAAAGCTCTGCAAAGCGTTGCATCTTCAGGGTTAATTAATATGTTGAATATTTTTAGTGGTGGTGGTTTAACTAACTTCTCACTATTTGCTATGGGTGTTTCTCCATATATTACTGCGCAAATTGTTGTTCAGTTATTACAAATGGATATTGTTCCTAGATTTGTTGAATGGAGTAAACAAGGTGAAGTAGGGCGTAGAAAGTTAAATCAAGTAACTAGATATTTAACTATTGTGCTTGCGTTTGTACAATCAATCGCAATCACTGCTGGTTTTAATGCTTTGAGTAGCTTAAACCTTGTAACTAACCCAAGTGTTAAAACATTTGTAGTTGTAGGAATTGTTTTAACTGGTGGAACTATGTTTACTACATGGTTGGGTGACATGATAACTGATAGAGGTCTGGGAAACGGAATCTCTATGATTATTATGGCTGGTATTTTATCTCGTGTTCCAGATGGAATCGTACAGATTTATAAAGATCAGTTCTCAGGTGTTACTGGTAGTGATTTATGGGAACCAATATTATATGTAGTTATTTTATTGATTGTTATTTTAATAATCGTTACATTTGTTACGTATGTTGAACAAGCAAGCTATAAAATTCCTATTCAATATACTAGAAGATTGGCTGGAGCAACTGAAAATTCTTATTTACCATTGAAAGTTAATGTTGCTGGGGTTATTCCTGTTATTTTTGCTAGTTCATTTATTTCAGCACCTCAAACAATACTATTAGCTTTCACACAGAACCACTCTGAAGATACATGGTATAAGATTATGACAAGCATTTTTAATATGCAATCTACTCCAGGTATGATTCTTTACACAGTTTTAATTGTAGTATTTACTTTCTTCTATGCATTTGTTCAAGTTAACCCAGAAAAACTTTCTGAAAACTTGCAAAAACAAGGAAGTTACATACCTAGTGTATGGCCAGGAAAAGAAACTGAAAGATATGTATCAAGATTATTGATGCGTCTCAGTTCAGTGGGTTCATTGTATCTAGGTCTTATTTCATTAATTCCTTTAGTTGCATCCGCAGTTTGGGGATTGGATGAATCAATCGGACTAGGTGGTACTAGTTTATTGATTGTTGTTGGTGTTACAATTCAAACAATTAATCAATTAAATGGTATGATGATGAAACAAGAATACGTAGGCTTTATACGTGAATAAGAACTGAAAAGGTCAGAGAGATATTTTATATCTTTCTGACCTTTTGTATATTAAAAAAATAAGTTATAATTAACAGGTACAATTTAGGAGGTAATTATAATGGCAATGAATTTAATGTTGATGGGGTTACCAGGAGCTGGTAAAGGAACACAAGCTGAAAGAATCGTTGATGAATATAAGATTCCACATATTTCTACTGGTGATATTTTCCGCGCTGCTATGAAGAATGAAACTCCAATGGGATTAGAAGCTAAGAAATATATCAACAAAGGTGAATTAGTTCCAGATGAAGTAACAAACGGAATTGTAAAAGAACGTTTGACACAAGATGATACTAATGTAGGTTTCTTATTAGATGGATTCCCAAGAAATATGGCTCAAGCAGAAGCATTAACTGAAATGGGAAAAGAATTAGGAAAAGAATTAAACGGTGTTATCAATATTCATGTTGATCCTGAATCATTAATGGAAAGATTAACAGGTAGATATATTTGCCGTAATTGTGGTGCTACATATCATAAAGTATTTAATCCAACTAAAGTAGAAGGTACATGTGATCGTTGTGGTGAACACGAATTTTACCAACGTGATGATGACAAGCCAGAAACAGTTAAGAATCGTTTAGATGTAAATATCAAGATGAATACACCATTACTTGATTACTATAAAGAAAATGGTTTATTACATGAAGTTGATGGCAATCAAGATATTGACAAAGTATTTGCTGATATTAAGGCAATTTTAGATAACTTGAAATAAATTTTAAAAGGATGCAAATATTTTTGCATTCTTTTTTAATTATTTCTTGAATTAGTTAGGTATATGTGATATTATAATTCAGGTTTATCTTTTCAATAGGCTCAGTTTGCCTTTAAATAGGCAAATGAACTTGCGGAAAAAGGTGGGACTCCAAAGAAAGCTTCTCACATTTTTACGTGTAAAGTTTTAAAACCAATTAAGGAGGTACTTTTGCATGGCGAAAGATGATGTGATTGAAATTGAAGGCACGATTAAAGAAACGTTGCCTAATGCGATGTTCAAGGTTGAACTCGAAAACGGACATGAAATTCTAGCACATGTTTCCGGTAAAATTAGAATGCACTATATTCGTATCTTGCCTGGAGATAAAGTGACAGTTGAAATGTCCCCTTACGATTTAACTAAGGGACGCATTACCTATCGCTTTAAATAGATTGTACTTCGAGAATATATTAGGAGGTATAATTAATGAAAGTAAGACCATCAGTTAAACCAATGTGTGAACACTGTAAAGTAATTAAGCGTAAAGGTCGCGTTATGGTTATTTGCAGTAATCCAAAGCACAAACAACGTCAAGGATAATAATTAATTAGGAGGTGTAATTGTAATGGCTCGTATTGCAGGTGTCGATTTACCACGTAACAAGTGTGTCGTAATCGGATTAACTTACATTTATGGTATCGGTAATTCCACAGCTCAAAAGATCTTGAGCGAAGCAGGTGTTTCAGAAGATGTTCGTGTACGTGATTTAACAGCTGATCAAGAAGATAAGATTCGTGCAGTTGTAGATAAGTACAAAGTTGAAGGTGATCTTCGTCGTGAAGTTTCCTTAAACATCAAGCGTCTTTCTGAAATTGGCTCTTACCGTGGTCTACGTCATCGTCGTCATTTACCAGTTCGCGGTCAAAATACTAAGAACAACGCACGTACACGTAAAGGCCCAGCAGTTTCAATTGCAGGTAAAAAGAAATAATAATTAACAAAGGAGGTTAGCTATTTCATGGCAGTTAAGAAATCACGCAAGCGCCGTGTAAAGAAGAATATAGAGAGCGGTGTTGCACATATTCATTCAACATTCAATAATACACTTGTTATGATTACTGATGTTCATGGTAACGCAGTAGCATGGTCTTCAGCTGGTTCTCTTGGTTTCAAGGGTTCTCGTAAGTCTACACCATTTGCAGCACAAATGGCTTCTGAAGCAGCTGCTAAAGGTGCTATGGAACATGGTATGAAGACAGTTGAAGTAGCAGTTAAAGGACCAGGTTCTGGTCGTGAAGCAGCAATTCGTGCTCTTCAAACAACAGGTTTGGAAGTTACATCTATCAAGGATGTTACACCAGTTCCTCATAACGGATGCCGTCCTCCAAAACGCCGTCGTGTTTAATGTGGGTCAGTATTCATTTTTGAGAGAAACTCATAATGTTTTCGCCAGATTACACGTTACGTTTTGAAAGGGGTAAAGATAAGAATGATCGAATTTGAAAAACCAAAAATTCATAAAATTGAAGAAGATAATAACTACGGCAAGTTTGTTATAGAACCGCTTGAACGTGGTTATGGTACAACTTTAGGTAACTCTTTACGTCGTATCTTACTTTCTTCATTACCAGGTGCTGCTATTACAGACGTTCAAATTGATGGTGTTCTTCATGAATTTTCTACTATTCCAGGTGTTCTTGAAGACGTTACTTTAATCATTTTGAATTTGAAGAAAGTTGCTTTAAGTATGGAATCTGAAGACAGTCAAGCATTAGAAATTAATGTTACTGGTCCGATGGAAGTGACTGCTGGAGATATCCAGAGTAATAGTGATGTAGAAGTTCTTAATCCAGAACAATATATTTGTACAGTTGCTGATGGGGCTGAACTTCATGTTCGGATGAATGCTAATAAGGGTCGTGGTTATGTTTCAGCTAATGATAATAAGGCTCTTGCAGATGATATGCCAATTGGTGTATTACCTATCGACTCTATTTATACCCCGATCGAACGCGTTAACTACCAAGTAGAGAAAACACGTGTTGGTCAAAAAAATGATTATGACAAATTAACTCTTGATGTGTGGACAAATGGTTCTATCACTCCTAGTGAAGCTATTAGTCTTTCTGCTAAGATTTTAACAGAACACTTGGCATTGTTTGTTGATTTAACAGATGAAGCTAAGAATGCTGAAATCATGGTAGAAAAAGAAGAAACGCATAAAGAAAAAATGTTAGAAATGACGATTGAAGAGCTTGATTTGTCAGTTCGTTCATATAACTGTCTAAAACGTGCAGGTATCAATACAGTTCAAGAATTAACTAATAAGTCTGAAGCTGACATGATGAAAGTACGTAACTTAGGACGTAAATCCTTAGACGAAGTTAAGGCTAAATTGGCAGATCTTGGCTTGTCTTTACGTCATGATGACTAGAATTTACTATAACTAAAGGGAGGGAATCTGTTCATGGCTTACCGTAAATTAGGACGCACAAGTGCACATCGTAAGGCAATGTTGCGTAACTTAACAACTGATTTAATTGTTAACGAAAAAATCGTTACAACAGAAACACGTGCTAAAGAAGTTCGTAAATTTGTTGAAAAGATGATTACTTTAGGTAAAAAAGGTGATTTAGCTTCTCGTCGTCGCGCTGCTGCATTTGTAATGAATGTTGTTGCTGATGTAAAAGAAGAAAACGACGATGTAGTTGTTCAATCAGCTTTACAAAAGTTATTTGATGATCTTGCACCTCGTTTTGCAGAACGTAATGGTGGTTACACTCGTATTCTTAAGATGAGTGAACGTCGTGGCGACGCTGCAAAGATGGTTGTGCTAGAATTAGTCGACTAAACTTTCGATAAGTAAATAAAAGAAATTGTCACTTTTATAACGATAATTGGGTGTTATGATGTTGGGAGATATATATTAACCGAGTCTAGTCCAAAGTAGCAGATATTTAATATCTTGTGAATCTTCGTTATAAAAAGTGATTTTTTGTTTTCTATAAAATTGACATATTTATCATAATCATTGGTATATTAGCATTTTAAAGGCACTCATTACGAGTGTCTTTTTTGTTTTGAATACGTCATGACTAAAGTAAGTTTTCTTAGTTTATATATGGTATATTATTACTATGTATATATAATATCTAGGAGTAATTGTTTATGAGTTTGACAGATGGAAATATAATTGAAATTGATAATTTATCTTTCAAATACGCTCGACAAAATAAATACATTCTGAAAAATTTAACTTTAAATATAAAAAACGGTCAATGGATAGCTTTAATTGGGCATAATGGTAGCGGAAAATCCACATTAGCTCGGCTAATAGATGGGCTGTTAAAGGCTGAATCTGGCAGCATAAAAGTTGATGGTTATGAAATGAATGAAAAAAATATTTGGGATATCAGGAAAAAAATAGGAATGGTATTTCAAAATCCCGATAATCAATTTGTTGGTGCGGATGTTGAAAGTGATATAGCATTTGGTTTAGAAAATCAAGGAGTACCTAGAGAAGAAATGGTATCGCGTGTAGCCGATGCTTTGAAAGTTGTCGGGATGGAAAAATTTGCTACACATGAACCGGCAAGATTATCTGGTGGACAAAAGCAAAGAGTAGCAATTGCTGGAGTATTAGCATTGAGACCTAAAATAGTTATCCTCGATGAAGCTACAAGTATGCTTGATCCAGAAGGAAGAAAAGGTTTGATTACTCTTATCAAAAATTTAAAAGATGAGTATAAGTTCACTGTTATTTCTATTACACATGATATTGATGAAGCTACTTTAGCAGATAGAGTTATTGTTCTCGATGACGGTAAAATAATTGATGATGGTAAGCCAGAATCTATTTTTATAAAGAATGATGAATTATTAAATATTGGATTAGATATTCCTTTTGCTGAGAAGATTAGAAGAGAACTTACAAAAAAGGGTGTAGATATTCCAAATAAATATTTTACAGAAGAGGAAATGGTCGATTGGTTATGTCAATTCAAGCAAAAAAATTAAATTATACTTACCAAATTGGAACACCTTTAGAACATGTAGCATTGAAAGATGTATCTATAAATATTGAAGACGGTAGTTATACGGCAATAGTTGGACATACCGGTAGTGGCAAATCTACATTGTTACAGCATCTGAATGGCCTATTGAAACCTACTAGTGGAGAAATTTCAATCAATGGATATACAATCGATAATACCACTAAAAATAAAGAGTTGGGAAAATTAAGAAAAGAAGTAGGATTTGTTTTTCAATTTCCTGAAGCACAATTATTTGAAGAAACAGTTCTAAAAGATATAGCATTTGCTCCTAAAAACTTTGGAAAAAGTGAAGATGAAGCCGAAAAAATTGCAAGAGAAAAAGCAAAATTAGTAGCTCTTCCTGAAGAAGTATTGGAAAAATCACCTTTTGAATTATCTGGTGGTCAAATGAGAAGAGTAGCAATCGCAGGGATTTTGGCAATGGAACCAAAAGTTTTAGTATTAGATGAACCAACTGCGGGATTAGATCCTGAGGGACGCCATCAAATGATGGAAATGTTTAATAGATTGCATAAAGATGAAAACTTAACAATCATCTTAGTAACACATCAAATGAATGATGTTGCTGAATATGCTGATCATGTAATAGTCCTGGAATCAGGTAAAGTAATTGCTGATTCTACTCCTAAAGAACTATTTAGTGATCCAGAGTGGTTAAAAAATCATCATTTAAATCTTCCACAAACTACAGATTTTGCCTATAAATTATTTGATAAGTTAGCCCTTTCTAAACATAGTATTCCACTAAAAAGTGAAGAGTTGACTGATGAAATTTTGAAAATACTAGGGGGGAAAATTTGAATGAATAAATTACTTTTAGGAAGATATATCAATGGTAATTCTTTAATTCATAGAATGGATCCTCGAAGTAAATTAGCACTAAGTTTTTATTTTATAGGAATAATTTTTCTCGCTAATAACTGGCAAACATATTTATTGTTGATAGCTTTTACTTTTTTGGGAGTACTGTTATCAAAAATTAAATTGAGCTTTTTTATTAGAGGAATAATACCATTAGTTTGGTTAATATTATTTACAGTATTATTGCAAGTCTTTTTTACAAATGGTGGCCATGTATTTTGGCATTGGGGTCCCTTTACATTATCTAAATATGGATTAGTAAATGGTATCTATGTATTTTTTAGATTTGTCTTGATAATAGTGATGTCTACCTTGTTAACATTAACAACATCGCCATTAGAAATTTCAGATGCTATGGAGTCATTGTTAAAGCCATTGAAATATTTGAAGGTTCCAGTATATGAAATTTCCCTAATGCTTTCGATAGCATTAAGATTTGTGCCTACTTTGATGGATGAAACAGCTAAAATAATGAATGCTCAGCGTTCAAGAGGTGTTAATTTTGGTGAAGGCTCATTAGTTGAGCAAGTAAAAGCTGTAATTCCTATACTAATCCCATTGTTTGTGTCTTCTTTCAATCGAGCTGAAGATTTGGCTACTGCGATGGAAGCTCGAGGATACAAAGGTGGAGAGGGTAGAACTAAATTTAGAGTACATGTATGGAAATTGCGTGATACGATGACTATCATTGCTTTTGCAGTTTTAACAATAGCATTAATTATTCTAAAAAACTAATTGAAAGGAAGAAATATGACGCAAAGATTTAAAGTAACGTTAGCTTATGATGGTACTAATTTTGCAGGTTTTCAAGCTCAACCAAATCAAAGAACAGTTCAATTTGTTCTTGAAAAAGCTATTAACAAAATGAGTAAAAAGGATGAGTATATAACTGTTTACGGATCAGGGAGAACAGATTCTGGAGTACATGCTTTAGGGCAAGTTGTACATTTTGATTTTCCGCATCCTATTTCTGCTAAAGGTATGTTAAGAGGATTAAATAGTATGTTGCCGCTGGACTGTGAAGTAATAGATTGCAAAATAGTACCAAATGATTTTCATTCAAGATATACAACTCATGGGAAAAGATATTTATATCGTGTTAGTAGAGGAGAATTTGTAAATCCTTTTAAGAGATTGTATACAGGACACTATAAGTATCCTTTAGATATAGAAAAAATAAAAGAAGCGATGCCAGATGTTGAAGGAACACATGATTATTCAAGTTTTGTTGCTTCTGGTAGTCAAGCCAAAAATCATGTAAGAACAATTTATGAAGCTAAAGTTTACGAAGATAAGGTAAACGATGAAATAGTTTTTGAATTTTATGGAAATGGATTTTTGTATAATCAAGTTAGGATAATGGTGGCAACACTTCTGGAAATTGGTAATGGAAAAAGACCAGTACACGATTTTTTGAGATTGTATGAAGTTAAGGATAGAAGTCAAGCAAGACAGACAGCACCAGCTAGTGGCTTATACTTAAAGGAAGTATATTATGATGAAGAGGATGAAAAATTATAAGAAAACTCAATTATTATATATTGACTTATTGTTAAACAAGTAATAAACTAGTACTTGGTATTGTTTGCCCCACAGTAAGCCCCGTTAATCTTATTGTATGTCAAACATGTATACAACAAATGGAGGAAATAAACGTGCGTACAACATATATTGCAAAACCAGGCGAAGTAGAACGTAAATGGTATGTAGTTGATGCAACAGATGTTCCTTTGGGACGTTTATCATCAGCTGTAGCATCTATTTTACGTGGTAAGAATAAACCAACATTTACACCAAACGTAGATACAGGTGACTATGTAATTGTTATCAATGCTGAAAAGGTTGCTTTAACAGGTCGTAAGGCTTCTGATAAAGTTTACTACCACCACTCAAATCATCCAGGTGGTTTGAAAGCTCGTACAGCTGGTGACTACCGTGAAAAGGATCCTGAAAAGTTATTAGCATTATCTGTTAAAGGTATGCTTCCAAAGGGTACTCTTGGTCGTCAACAAGCTAAGAAGTTACATGTATACCGTGGTGCAGATCACAAGCATGAAGCACAACAACCAGAAGTATTGGATATTAACAAATTAATCTAGGAGGAATTAGAAAGTGGCTCAAGTACAATATCAAGGCACAGGCCGTCGTAAGAACTCCGTTGCTCGTGTTCGCTTAGTACCAGGTACAGGTAAGATCACAATGAACGGAAAACCTGCAGAAGAATACATTCCATTCGCAAACATTCGCGAAGATATGGTACAACCATTTGGCGTTACAGAAACAAAAGGTCAATACGACGTTTTTGTTAACGTAAATGGTGGTGGATTCTCTGGTCAAGCTGGTGCAACTCGTCATGGAATTGCACGTGCTTTACTTGAAGTAGATCCAGATTTCCGTGGAGTATTGAAGTCAGCTGGTTTATTAACACGTGACGCTCGTATGAAAGAACGTAAGAAACCAGGTCTTAAGAAAGCTCGTAAAGCTTCACAATTCTCAAAACGTTAATATATACCATATTATCGGAAAAGCACATCTCTTGTTGGGATGTGCTTTTTGTTATGCATTAATATAATAAATAGTAAAATTGAATTAACTATGGGATTGAAATTTTAAATTAGAACTACATTGGAGCAGATAATATCGGAAGGAAATACTAAAATGAAGTATGATAAAGATAATCAACAATATGGTTTAATGATGGGGAAGTCTAAGTTGGTTTTTATTAAAACTGGTGCTGCTGGTTCAATTTATGGATATAAAAATAAGTATTTAGAGTTAGCAAGTAAAATTCAGAACGAAAGAGGATATGCCGTGGTTGTTTCAGCTAATCCAGTTGGTTCTCCACTAAATTTACAAGAAGAGTTGGAAAAAGTTTCAACATACTTAATAGATATTAAAGAAATTATATTAATTGGAATTTCGCGAGGTGGATTATTAGTATTGCAACAAGGATATTTAAATACTAAAGTTAGCCGAATTTTAGCAATTAATCCACCACTGGCAATTAATTGGCATAAAACTAAAAAGGGCCTGATTAACTTTAGTGGAGCAAAAGTACAAGTGGTTTTTGGTCAATATGATCCTAGTGTTGATTATTCAGATCTTATTGAGAGATTGGAAGTACTAGAAACAGATTGTAGTAGTCAAATTATTTCTAAGGCAGATCATAATTTTAAAGGAAAACTCGATACTTTTAAAAAATTAGTGATGCAATTTGTATTAGAAGATTAAAGTTGTTAGTAGTGATGATTAATAATTTAGATAAAAGATAGTGATGTATATTGAGAATGAAAAAAGGACTACGCATTGTGAAGTGCAACAAAAAAGTTAGACAAAAATAAAATATTTTTAAGCAGCTAAGAC
>ERZ791897.39-NODE-39-length-136534-cov-18.087860_pt1 | contig 136534 bp, 125 predicted proteins | sample MGYA00510152_ERZ791897 | MGnify/ENA primary metagenome ERZ791897 (study PRJEB30046, sample SAMN00792050) | human gut metagenome | study: EMG produced TPA metagenomics assembly of the A metagenome-wide association study of gut microbiota in type 2...
TAACGCCGAGAGTAGTTAGAGGAACGCCTCTTGCGAGGGTAGGAAGTCGCCGTGCAAACGAGAGCTAGGAAGTAATTCCTGGCTTTTTTATTTATCTCATGATTAATAGAATAAATATATGAATAGTAAAAAGTTCCTACCGGTTTCCGATAGGAACTTTTTTAATTGTCTGAAATTGTTTTAGACTTAATGAATCTAATAGGTAAAATATAACTTTTTTGTTTTAAATCTTCATCAGGATGAGCAATTCTACGTTCTAGAAGTTTAACCAATAAAGCAGCAATATCTTTAGTAGGTTGAACAACAGTTGATAATTCAGGATGATATTGTTGGATAAATTTAGTACCATCAAAACCAGTTATCTTTAATTGTTCAGGAATATTAATACTAAGTTCTTGTGCTGCTTGAATGACTAGCAATGCAGTAAGATCATCGGTACATACGATTCCATCTGCTTTGTGCTCAGAAAGTAGTTGCTTAATTGCCATAATTTTGAGTATAGGTGTTTCTGAAAAAGATACAGGATGAATATGTAAGGTTAAACCTAACTTTTTAATTGTATCACGATACCCTGAAAGTCGATGGTCAGTTGGATTACCTTTTTGAACTGGATTACCTACAAAATATATATGTCGACAACCAGCATCGTACAACTCTTGAGTAGCAATAACTCCACCTTTATAGTTATCCGAACTAACAATAGGAACATTTTCAGATAAACTTCTATCAAAAGAAACGATTGGCAAACCAAATTCTTGATACTCATCGATACCTAAATTATGAGCACCGGCAATAATTCCATCAACTTGATTGGCTAAGAGCATTCTTAAATAAGAACGTTCTTTTTCTTTATTATAAGCAGCATTACATAAGATAACTTTATAACCATCTTCAAAAAGTTTATTTTCTATTTCTTCGACCAATTCACCAAAAAATGGATTGGAAACACCAGGAAATATTAAGCCAACTAGATTAGTCTTTTTACCGTGTAGCGAGCGGGCTAATGAGTTAGGTTGGTAATTTAACTCCTTCATTGCTTCATGTACTTTATTACGAGTTTTATCACTAATATAACCGTAATTATTAATAACACGTGAAACAGTTGTAGGAGAAACGCCAGCCTTTTTAGCAACATCGCTTAATTTAGCTCGCATATATCTTTCACTCCTTAACTAAATATTTTTCATATTCCAATAGGTACCAGTATATTGTAGCTTTTTATCACTAGTAAATGCAATCTTATTGTTACCATCAGGAGCAAAAAATCTTAAAGTTAAAGTGTGTCTACCATTATTAACGAAGATTTCGCAAACAGAACCGTCAACGAATATATCTAAGCCAAGTTGTTTATTAGCTGGCAAAGCAATAGTTCTAGTTGTACCGTAATCTTCTGCGAAAGGAATACCAACCATACTACGATCTACTGTAAGGAAAGCATCATCAGCAGTAGAGAAATTAATTTCAATTCCTTGGGATAAATCTTTATTAGCTGCTAGGAATAATTTACCATTTTGACCAGCTGCAAGATCAAGTTTCAATTCATAATGTTTTGAAGCTGCAGAGTGGACAATTTGTTGGCCATCAAATACTTCTTCACTTCTAACAAGAGTTCCTTCTTCTCTAAGTGATGCCATAGCTGGGACAGGGCGTTGGTATAATTCGCCATCAACTACAGATAATTCTTTAACCTGACTTAAGCAGTTAGCCCAGTTTTCACTATCAGTTGGATAAGAGATGTCAGGAAGTCCAATCCAAGAAATAGCATAAGCTTTACCATTAGGTGCATTGAATGCCTGTGTAGCATAAACATCAAAACCATCGTCAAGATTTAAAGGTGCTTTTTGATTAGTATTGAATTTAGCTTTGTCTAAACGAACATCGGAACCAACAATATACATATTAGGATAGATATTTTCATAATCAGCAACTTTCTTATCTAAACCTTGTGGACAGAAAATAAGTACAGGTTGATCATCAACAAAGACCAAATTAGGGCATTCTACCATATATCCCATTTCTTCTTCGGTGAAATCAAGATAGCCTAGGTCTTGCCAGTTCTTTAAATCTTTTGAACGGAAGAGTGAGATTTTACCAGTCTTTGTTTCAGCATCTTGAGCACCTAAAATAACGAAGTATTCATCACGATGTTTTAGTAATTGTGGATCACGGAAATGTTCAGTTATATGATCTACAGGCTCAATCATAGGTTTATCAAGTTTAGTAATATTGTTGTCCTTGTCCATGATTGCACCAATTTGATAAGGGTAACGAACCCATTCTTTACTACGATGATTACCAGTATACATTAAGAATAATTTATCATCGATAACACGTGCTGAACCAGAGTAAGCACCATGACTATCATATTTAGTATCAGCATTGATTGCTAATCCAAGGTTTTTCCAGTGAACTAAATCTGGAGAAGTTAAATGAACCCAAGATTTTAAACCATGAACTGCACCAAATGGATAGGATTGATAGAAAACATGGTATTCATCATTAAAGTAAGAAAAACCGTTAGGATCATTCAATAAGCCTGATTGAGGGCGGATATGATAAGACATTTGGTATTTTGAAGCTGTTGCTTGTGCCTGTAATTTCAATAAAGTTTCCGCATCCCATTCAGAATATTTTTTATAACGTGATTCGCGTGTCCATTCCATAATAATTCCTCCTATTATTGTAAACGTATTCTTATTTGTTATTATATTTAATATTGAAAAAACTGTCAATCGTATAACATAACTACAAGCATTATTATAGCATGTAAAAAAGCGATTAAATAAGGAATAAATCACTGAAATTGTCATGAAATATTGGATTTTTATCTGAAATAGAGATTTTTGAGCATTTTTAAGCCAAAATTGCTAAACGATATTCATAAAATTTAATTAAGTAGAGGGAATATAGATTTCATCAGCGTTTTAATGGGGTCTTTAAAAGAAATAAAATATTTTTTGTGATAAACGATTGACATATAATAAAAATGCGTTATCATAAATAGTGTAATAATCATTAAGCGTTTTCAAGAAAGCGTAAATTTAGATGAGAAGGAAGTGTAGATCATGGATCACAAAAAAGTTGCTAAAAATGTAGTTGACGCTGTTGGTAGAGATAATTTAATCGCTGCCGCTCACTGTGCTACGAGATTACGTTTGGTACTTAAAGACGATAAGAAAGTAAACCAAGCTGCTCTCGATGCTGATCCAGATGTAAAAGGAACATTTAAAACAAATGGACAATATCAAGTTATCATTGGACCGGGCGATGTAAATAACGTCTATGATGAATTGATTAAAGATACAGGTTTAAAGGAATTATCTACAGATGATTTAAAGAAAGTTGCTGAACAAGGTCAAAAGTTTAACCCAGTAATGGCATTTATCAAGCTATTATCAGATATTTTTGTTCCAATTATCCCTGCCTTAGTTGCTGGTGGTTTGTTGATGGCTTTGAACAACTTCTTGACTCAACCGGGATTATTCGGACCTAAGTCAATTGTTTCAACATCTCCAGTTATTAAGGGATTATCAGACATGATTCAATTAATGTCTGCTGCTCCATTTATCTTCATGCCAATTCTAGTTGCAATCTCAGCTTCTAAACGTTTTGGTGCTAACCGTTTCTTAGGTGCTGCTATTGGTATGATTATGACTTCTCCAGATTTAGGTAAGACTGCTAAATACTGGGATATCTTCGGAATGCATGTTGCTCAAACAAACTACGCTTATCAGGTTATTCCTGTAATCGCTGCCGTATGGGTACTTGCCTTCTTGGAAAAGAGATTCCACAAGTGGTTACCAGCAGCTGTTGACTTCACATTCACACCATTACTTTCAGTTATGATTACAGGTTTCTTAACATTTACAGTAATTGGACCAGTTCTAAAGACTGTATCTGATATGTTAACAAACGGTATTGTATGGTTATACGACACAACAAGTTTTGTTGGTATGGGTATTTTTGGTTTAACATATTCTGCAATCGTTATGACAGGTTTGCATCAAAGTTTCCCTGCAATCGAAACACAATTAGTTACAGCATTTGCTAACGGACATGGTGCCGGTGACTTTATCTTCGTTGTTGCATCAATGGCTAACGTTGCTCAAGGTGCTGCAACATTCGCAATTTACTTCTTAACAAAAGATAAGAAGATGAAAGGTCTATCCTCATCTGCTGGTGTATCTGCTTTACTAGGAATTACTGAACCAGCTTTATTCGGGGTAAACTTGAAGTATAAATTCCCATTCTTCTGTGCTTTAATTGGTTCTGGTGTGGCAGCTGCATTTGCAGGCTTAATGCACATTATCGCAGCTTCAATGGGTGCTGCTGGATTTATCGGATTCCTATCCATCTATCCAAAATCAATTCCAATGTACGTTGTTGCTGAATTAATCAGTTTCGCTGTAGCATTTGTCTTGACATTTATCTACGGTAAAGGTCATATGAAAGAAGAACAAGTAGCTCCTGTTGTATCTGCATCTGAAGCTGCTGAAACAGAAGCAAAAGTTGAAGAACAAGTAGCTGCTGAAAGCAAATTAAACGATGAAGTTGTTGCATCTCCAATTAGTGGTGAATCAAAGAAATTAACTGACGTAAACGATCCTGTTTTCTCTACTCTAGCAATGGGTAATGGTGCTGCAGTTGTTCCAACTGATGGTACAATCTATGCTCCAGTTGATGGTGAATTAACAGTTGCTTATGAAACTAAGCATGCTTATGGCTTGAAATCAGATAATGGTGCTGAAGTATTAATCCATGTTGGAATTGATACAGTTAACTTGAAAGGTCAACATTTCGAATCATTCGTAAAACAAGGCCAAAAAGTTAAGAAGGGCGACAAGTTAGGAACTGTTGATTTAGATGCAGTCAAAGCAGCTGGCTACGACACTACAGTAATGGTTGTTGTTACAAACACTATGAACTATGCTTCTGTTGATCGAGTTGACAATACAAAAGTAAATCATGGTGACGATTTAGTAGCAGTAACTGCAAGATAAGAATAGATTGTAAAAGTATCTGACTTAATTAGGGTCGGATACTTTTTATTTTTCTTAAAATGTAAGCGATGTTGTATAATAGTGCTAAGAGAAATTGTAAAGGTGGGATGTTAGTTGAATAAAGCAGCGATATTACATATACCAGCAAGTGAGATGGCTTATTATGAAAATAAGGATGAATTACACCTTCAATTACAATCAGCCCACAATGATTTAGCGGATGTAACGGTTTTGGTAGGTGAAGTTAGCGGAAATAATAACGATAGCTGGAGATATGAAAGCTTTTTTATGCAGAAAACTTTCGCAACTAGATATCATGATTATTGGGAAGTCATATTAAAATTAAACAAAAATGAAGCACAATATGTATTTAAAGTTACAGACACTTACGGTAATGTAGGACTTTATGACGCCCAACGTTTATGTGAAGCTACGGAAGAAAATGCTAATTCACCACATGGATTTATCATTGAAAATAGAGATATGCGACAAGTAACGCAAATTCCAGATTGGGTTACAAAGACAGTCTGGTATCAAATTCAAATTGATAGATTTGCTAATGGCAATGATAATCTAGCTAAGTTATCTGAGAACGAAGATAATACAACTCAAATTTTAGGTGGAGATCTAACTGGTATTTTAAGTAAACTAGATTATTTACAAAATTTAGGTATTAATGGTATTGTGCTATCTTCTATTTTTGAAGGCGATGGACCATTTAAATTAACGACTAACGATTTTTATAGTATTGATAGTCAGTTTGGCAATAAAGATCTCTTTAAGATGTTAGTCAGCAACTTACATCGCCGCAATATGAAAGTAGTACTAAAAATGAATTTAGCTTATTTAAGCGATAATTCTAGACAATGGCGTGAAATTCTAGAAGAAGGACAACATGCGAAATATGTAGATTGGTTTAATATTAAGGGATTTCCGCCTAAATATAGCCAAGATCCACATAACAAAAATATTGTTAGAGCTAATTATAAATTCAGTGAGTTAAATCCACATTATCCAACTTTGAATTTAAAAAATCCAGAAGTTCAAACATATCTAATTCAAGCAATAAAATATTGGGTAGAACATTTTGAAATTGATGGATTAATATTGGATCATGCTGATAAATTAAGTCGAGAATTTGTACATTTATTAAACCGAAATCTTAAGAAGATGAAACCTGATTTCTACCTAGTTGGAAAATCAGAAATGAGTAATACTAGTGTAGTTCAATTAGGAGATTTTGATGCGATGACAGATGATGCCTTAGGCAATTTGTTATTGAATTTTGCTAGAGATAAGAAAATCGCCGCTAGTGAATTTAAGTATCAATTAAGTCGACAAATGTTAGCTCAAAATACCAAGTTAAGTCGAGTGACCTTAAGAACATTGGATGATCTAACATCTTCGAGAATTTTAACGCGCTGTCGCGAAAATAAGGCTTTGATGCGCTCCTTGTTAACCTTTATGTATTTATTAAAAGGTAGTCCAGCAATTACTTATGGAACAGAACTAGGTTTTTCAGGGCATGATTTTCCAAGTAATCTAGCAGGAATGGATTGGAACCAAGAAGATCAAGACGATAAGATGATGCGTTTTATCAAAGTGTTGAATAATTTTAGGTTGCAAAACTATAAAATTCTAAGTGAAGGCAGTTTTGAGTGGGGCCAGATTAGTGATAGTTATGATTATGTAAGTTTTATCAGAAGAAAAGATAAAAGAAGATTATTTGCTTTATTTAATTTTGGCTACAATGGGATAAAATTTGTCTTACCTAAACACGCTAAATTAATTTTAGGTCAAAATATTGTAGATGAAAAATCCGAAATAGGTCAGTATGGATTTGTAATATTAGAAGCATAGAGTAAAAGCATATTTGGAAATTACTTCTAAGTATGCTTTTTTAGTAATTTGAGAAATTATGATATATTAATTGTAATGTTATGATTTTTATTTTATAGAGAATAAGGGATTAATATGTACGGAAGAAGAAAAATGCGAACGAGGCAGGGCTTGTCTCGAATTCAAATTATTACTTTGAGTTTTCTACTAGCGATAATGATTGGTAGCTTGATTTTAATGTTGCCTATTATGAGTGCGAATGGAGAAAGTACGGCTTTTGTTGATGCATTATTTACTGCAACAACAAGTGTCTGTATTACTGGATTAGTAACAGTTACGACAGCAACTCATTGGTCGAGTCTTGGGCATATAGTAATTTTATTGCTAATTCAACTTGGAGGTTTAGGAACAATAACGCTGATGTCGTTAGCTTTTTTTGCGACTGGTAAGCGAATATCGTTACAAAATAGATTGTTAATGGCTGATGCTTTTAATCTAGATAATAATAAAGGAATTGTGAATTTTGTAATTCGAGTCATTAAAGAGTCATTGATGATAGAAGGATTAGGAGCAATAGCTTATTCTATATGTTTCATACCACACTTTGGTTTTCTTACAGGAAGTTGGTATTCAATTTTTCATTCAGTGTCTGCCTTTTGTAATGCCGGAATTGACCTATTAGCAGATAATAGTTTAATTGCTTATGCAGGTAATTGGTGGCTGAATATCGTAACAATGTTACTTATTGTTTGTGGAGGTTTAGGTTTTACAGTATGGAATGAATTAATAAAAGGTTTTGTTAATCAGTACCGTTACTACAAAAATGGTAGGGGAAAAAGATTAAAGAATACATTATCACAACATACTAAGATGGTTTTAACAACAACGTTTGCCTTGATATTTGGTGGAGCAATTCTATATTACCTTTTTGAAAGAAGTAATCCTAACACATTAGGTAGTGTTAAAAATAGTCAGGCGATGTTAGAGGCACTATTCCAATCTGTAACTACTAGAACAGCTGGTTTTGTAACTATTCCTCAAGCAAACTTAACCATTCCATCAGTAATGTTGACAGTATTCTTAATGTTTATTGGTGGGTCTCCAACTGGTACAGCTGGTGGGATTAAGACAACTACATTAGCAGTAATATTAGCTGAAGTTAGAGCAACAATAAAGGGTGAGCCAGAAGCAATTTGTTTCAAACGCCAAGTGCCACGCCAAACAACTAGAAAAGCAATTGCGATTACACTAATTAGTGTTGCGGCGAGTGTTTTAGCGGTGTTACTAATGTACTTTATCCAACCTGGAGATATGACAGATAATGTCTTTGAAGTTTATAGTGCTTTGGGAACTGTAGGCATAAGTCGTGATTTAACCCCACATTTAACAACGGCAGCGAAATATTTAATCATAGTTTGTATGTATTTGGGTAGAGTAGGACCAATCTCTATTTTATTAGCATTAATGAGAAGAAAACATCATGCAAATCTTAAGTATGCCCCGGGAAATATTCGAGTAGGTTAAAAAGAAGGTAGGTAAAAGAATGGACAGATCATATGCAGTTTTCGGTTTAGGAGAATTTGGCCGAAGCGTTTCTTATGAATTAATGGAAATAGGAGCCGATGTGTTAGCAGTAGACAAGAATGAAAATAAGATCACAGCAATTGCTGATGATGTGACGATGGCTATTTCAATCGATGCATTAAATGAAATGGCATATGAGAAACTGGGGTTGAATAACATGGATGGTGTAGTTGTTTCAATGTCAGGTAATCTCAGTGCTTCAATCATGGCGATTATAGCGGCTAAAGATGCAGGAGTACCTTTAGTAATAGCTAAAGCATCAGATGATACTCAGAGGACGATTTTTAAAAAAGTTGGAGCTGATCGAGTAGTAATTCCTGAACGCGATGGTGCGGTGCGAACAGCTCATAATTTAGTTGCGAAAAATTTCCTAGATTACATAGAGCTTTCAGATAAAATTTCAATAATAGAAATAAATGTTAAAGATGAATGGTTACATAAACCATTGGCAGAATTAGATTTACGTTCAAAATATGGTCTCAATGTAATTGCGATTAGACGAAATAATGATTTGCAGACAGATATTGGCCCTAATTTGACTTTTGATAAGGGAGATACAATTCTGGTTGTAACAGATAAACACGATTTAGGATTATAAAAAAGTCTTAAGATGCACAATTTATAACTAAGTGTGTGTTAAAATAGCAGGTAAATTGAGCTAAGGATGGGATAGTGTGAAGACCATTTTTCGACTAATAGTAAGGCTAGGAATTATAGCGGTAATTCTAGTAGGAATACAAAAAGTCTTAACAACACCACGATATTTACAGGCGATAATGCCATATGTAAATCAAGTAGAAGAATTATTAGGAAAAAAGACCAATTATACACTTGAAAGTGGAGAACAGAAGAATAAAGTACAAACAGATAATGTTAAATATGACAATAACCGTTGGCCTAACAATACAGCTACAGTCTATATAGATATTGATGATAGTACTTTATACAATGCCTTTGTGTCAGCGATAAAGCAGTGGAATAATACTGGTGCGTTCACCTTTAAGATTGTGAATGATAAGAAAGACGCAGACATAGTAGGTAAGTTAATGGAAAATGATGATGGAACTGCAGGAACGACAGATACTACAACTGACGAGCAAACTAAGCGAATTATTAAAGCTACAGTTTACTTAAATCGTTATTATCTAGAAAGTGCCACATATGGTTACAGTGAACAACGAATTGTTAATACTGCTGAACATGAATTGGGACATGCGATAGGACTAGATCATACAGATGAAGTATCAGTTATGCAGCCAGCAGGATCTTATTATACGATCCAGCCACGCGATGTAGATGTCGTTAAGAAACTATATCAGGAAAATTAGAATTAAATTCAGGGGAGAAGATTGGGGTGGAAGATTATCTAATTACGATTGTAATACCAATGTATAATGTCGAAAATAGTATTGAAAGACTTATTATTAGTATTTCGAAAGCATTCAAAGATCAAGAAAGTGTAGTAGAAGTGTTAGCCATAGATGATGGATCTACTGATAAAACTGTGAAAATTTTTGAAAACCTCCAAAAAAAGAATCAGGCATTAGCATTAAAATTAATAAGAAACTCACATGGTGGAGTAAGTAAAGCTAGAAATACGGGAATTAAATATAGTAAAGGACGTTATATAACTTTTGTTGATAGCGATGACGAACTTGCCTTAGTAGATGTAGTTGATTTGAAAGAAAAGTTAGCCCAAAACGCTGAGGTAATAATTTTTGATACGGATAGAAATGAGACTATAGATCTAAATAAGGATGATAACAGAGCTGAAGTTTTGGCAGAAATTGCGATGTTAGGTAAACATGCAATTAGTACAGGAATACAGGACAAAATATATTTACGCTCATTTTTAATTGAAAATAAGATAGCTTTTAATGATAAGCTACGAGTAGGAGAAGATACATTATTTGTTTTTGATGCAGTATCATTGGCAAATAAAGTAGTAGAAACAAATAGTAAATTTTATGTAGTCCATGATTCTAGCTCAGTACATTTATTCAATGAATATAATGTAATTAATGAATTGCTTTTCCGTAAGTATTTGTTAGAAATATTATCCAGACTTGAGTCTAATTCAATAATCGAGAAAATTAAAATACGTTTTGGTATAACTGGGATAATCTTCTTGATTGAATGCTATTTTGCACCTTTAGTGAGAACTGGACGTTTGACTTATACAGAAGCTAAAGTAAAATTAGAAGATATTGTACGTGAAGGACAGTATGAAGGTTTTGATAGTAATATTTTTGATAAAGCACTATCTAAGCGTGGGAAAATTTTCAGAAGATTAATTAATAAGGGAATGTTTAAAACGGTAATTTTCTTGTTAAATACTGAAGATAGGATAAAAGGAATTAATCGAATATAAAAGTAAAAATTGCTAGAGATCATTATTAAAACGATCTTTAGCAATCTTTTTATTATTGAGAAACTATTTAACTTTCTTTACAAAAATTGATATTCTTCTAGAGAATCAAACCAGTCATAACGTAGTAATTGTTTTAACTTCTTATTTACTGGAATCCAAACACCACTACGTAAAATATCAATCATAGTTTTTAAGAAGAGTTTATCTTTGATAGTACTTTTCGGCCTATCAACAGTGATAATCTCATTATCTTCGGTTTTTAAAGTAATTGTTTTATTATTAACTTTTATAACTTGTGCAGGGACTATATCATTTTCATTAATTTTAACTTCTACATTTTTTTCATTCATATTTTAATCAACTCATTTCTAAAAGAAACACTTATCTCTATCAACGATTCTTATATTAACAGAGTGTTATAAAGTAAATGTAAACGATAACTAAAGATTTGTTAAAATAATTGACGATATTTTGAAATTTTAGTAGATAAATCTTATTTGGTATAATTAAGGTGTGAAATAGAAAGAGGTGGGATGATGAAAAGGAACATAGTACTTATTCTTTGTTGCATATTCCTCTCGCTAATAGGAATAAAGAATATTCAAGCTGATGTAAATTATGATGTAAAGGACTATACAGTTAATGTTGATGTTCAAAAAAATGGATCGTTAATAATTAAAAGACATATTCGCTATGATTTTCCAGATGAAGCACACGGCGTATATTATCGCCAAAATTTGGAAAGTAATCAGCAAATAAGTAAAACCCAAGTATGGATTAATGGACAAGAAACTCAACAAAACGATAGCGCAAGAAATAATACATACAAATTAACACGCGATGATAAAGGGTATTTATTTAAGGTCTATCATAATGTAGATAATCAAGAAGTAAATTTCACGTATCAATATGTATTAAATAATGCTGTTATTAATTGGAAAGATACAGCTGAATTGAATTTTAAAGTAATTGGCGATGGCTGGGAAACAGAGTTAAATAATATAAAAGTGACAATTAAATTGCCAGGACAAGATGTCTCTGATTTGCAAGCTTGGAGTCATGGACCATTAACGGGAACGACAAAAGTAGATAAGAAATCAGGGCAGGTAACACTTAGTTTGGCAGAATTACCAGCTAAAAATTTTGTAGAAAGTCATATTTTATTTCCAATAGCTCTTACTCCGGAAAATACTAACGTACGAAATGAAAAGCATAAGGCTGAGGTTCAGAAACAAGAAAAACAACTAGCCTTAGAAGCTAATCGAAAACGTAAAGCGCAGGAAAGAAAAGATAGACTTTGGGCTGGAGCGATGTTTGTAGTAATCTGTGTGGGATCTTTTGGAAGTATCTTGTATAATTTGATGCCACTAAAGGAGAAGACTTACCGTCCATTATCAGTTAAGAACGCCCCTCATGTGTTCGAGCTACCAAATTATGAAGCTGCGGTAGCGCAAAGTTTATTTAGAGATACAGATCCTGATAACAAGGCGTTAAGTGCTTATTTGCTAGAGTTATCAGTAAAAAGAGTAATAAAAATTGAACCAATCCCAAATAAAAAGAAAGACTATCTTTTAACCTTACTGGATGAAACAGCGTTATCCAATAATGAAATATTAAAATTGTTGTTTAACAAAATAGGTGATACCAAGCAGGTAAGTATGAAACAAATAAAGAAATACGGTAAGAAAAAGCATGAACATATGAATGTTGTAAATGCGTATAAAGCTTGGCAGAAATCAGTTAGAGATGAAGCTAACAAACTAGGATGGGTTTCGGATAATGCAAAGTCAGCTATGATTAGAAGAGCGATCATTTCTGGTATTTTGTTGTTAATATTAATCGTGGGACTTATTGTCACTGATAATACAGCTGCTCTATGGGTTATGGGGGTAAGTTTAGTGCTACTAGTGGTCTCAATTCTATACTTTATAATGAAAGGTTCAATTTATACCAAAACAGGTGCAGCTGGAATGACAGAGCTGCGAGGTTTTTATCGTATGATGGACGATATTGGTAGATTTAATCTTAAAGAAGTTGGTGATATTGTTTTATGGGAAGGACTGTTACCATATGCAGTTGCTTTAGGATTATCTAAAAAAGTATCTAAAGCTTTAATTGATAACTTTACAAGTGAAGAACTGCAAAATAGTAATTTTATTTACTACTATCCATTCATCTATCATAATGGAATTGCTAATTTTAGTAATGATTTTAATAGTAGCTTTACTAGAGGAATGGGAAATTATTCTTCACCATCAGGCGGATCCGGTGGCTTTTCTGGCGGTAGTTCTGGTGGATTTGGTGGCGGCTCTGGTGGTGGAGCATTTTAGGATGAATCTCAGTAGGAAACTACTGGGATTTTTATTTTTGTGTTTATTGTTAACTTAATTATAAAAATAGGTTAACAATTATCAGAGTATAGGTTATAATATCTATATGTTTTGAATTAGAAAGTGAGGAAGAGAATTGAAAACAAAAAATGTAGCATTAATTGCGATGATGACAGCAATTATTATTGTATTAGGATTTGTACCACCAATTCCTTTGGGATTTATTCCTGTTCCATTAGTTTTACAAAACATGGGAATAATGTTAGCTGGGGCTATTTTAGGCTCTAAGCGTGGATTTTTATCAGTTATTATTTTCTTACTACTAGTAGCAGTTGGATTACCACTAATGACAGGTGGTAGAGGTGGAGTTGCAGTCTTTGTTGGAGCAACCGCTGGCTATATCTATGCTTATCCATTTGCAGCTGCATTAATAGGCTACGGATTAAAGAAATTTTCGCATTCAAATTTATGGCTAGAACTTTTAATTGTTTGGGTAGTAGGTGTTATCTTTATAGATATTTTAGGAGCAATAGGGTTAACAACTATAGCTCACATGCCCTTTATAAAAGCCTTGATATCTAACTTAGTATTTATTCCTGGTGATACAATTAAAGCTTTAGTTGTAGTACTAATTTACAGAAGATTGAAAAAGATGAATATCGTTGAAGCCTAGAAAAAACCATCTGAATAATTTTCAGATGGCTTTTTTTAATGTAATTCGATATCTTGACTCTTGTTTTTACCTTTAATTGTTAAAGCTAAGAGTAAACCAACAATTGTTAGGAAAGCAGTGAAGTAGAATCCAAAATGAACTCCAGAAGTAAAGGAGATAGCTTTATTAGAGCTATGTGAAACTGCTTCGCCAATACCTAAAAGGCTAGTAGCAATTGCAGTAGCGATCGCACCAACAATTTGTTGAAGTGTATTCATGATAGTTGAACCATCAGCTGATTCAGGACCTTGCAAAGCATTAAGTCCATGAGTTTGTGATGGTGACATAGCAAGTGGGCAACCAATCATTAAGATAATATGAGCTGTGATAACGTAAGCAACTGAGGATTTTTCAGATGCAAAAATGAACATGATTGATCCGAGTAATGCTATAAAAAATCCGATAGTAGCAGGAATTTTAGCACCAATACTATCATATAAACGACCAGAAATTGCGGAAACCAAAGCGTTAATAATACCACCTGGAAGCATGATGATACCTGTCATAGCAACTGGAAGTAACATCGCATTTTGGATGAACTGTGGTAATAAGTACATAGATGATAAGATAATTCCAAAGTCAATCATGACTAAGAAAGCACCAGTTCTAAAGTTAACTTTACTGAAAACGCGTAGATTTAATACAGGATTTTCAAGTTTTAATTGACGACGAGCATATAAAATTAAAACGATGATCGCAACTAAAATAAGACCTAAAACTTTAAATGAAGTCCAACCAGATTCACTGGCAAAACTTACCCCAGCAACAAGAGATGAAAATCCGATAATTGAACCTAAAACAGAAAGAACATCAACATGTGGTCGAGTAATCTTATTAACATTTTCAAGTGTGAAAATCGCAAATAATAGACCAATAACTAATAAAACTGTAAAGATAAAGAAGATATCTCTCCAAGATAAAGCTCCTAAAATGATACCAGTAATAGTAGGTCCAATTGCTGGAGCAAACATAATAACTAAGGCGTTAACCCCCATTACCGCACCTAGTTTTTGTGGTGGGAAGATTAACATAGCGACAGTAAACATTAAAGGTAGAATTAAACCAGTTCCGATACCTTGAATTAAACGTCCAATTAATAAAACAGTAAAACTATTTGCAAAACCTGAAATTAGGGCACCAATTGCGAAATCAGCTAAAGCAAAAATAACAATTTGACGAGTAGTAAACCACTTAGAAATAAGGCTTAAAAATGGTAAAACAATCCCAATAACTAACATATATCCTGTTACTAACCATTGTAGTGAACTAGGTTCAACATTAAAAACCTTACCTAAAGTTGGAAGGGCGATGTTTAATGATGTTTCACTTAACATACCAACAAAAGCCCCAATTAACATACTAGTCATCGCAAGCCAAGGATGCTTAACATCTACTTGCGCAGATAATTGTTGTGAAATTTTCTCTTTCTCCAAAAAATTTTCCTCCTTAATATTTTCTTAAACAGTAAGACTGTTGATTATATTAACAGAAAAAATTTTTCTTCGTAAGTTAGATTTTGATTAAAAATAAAAATATAAGTATATATTATGAAACAGCATGAAAATTCAATCTGAAATAGACTTATTGTATAATAGTACTATTATTTCAATGTAAATATGGAAAGGAAAAAATAGTGCTTAAGAAATTAAAAAAATTAGGAATAAGTTTCCTAACTTCTTTGATGGTAGTAACAGGGATAGGGCAAGGATTTATTAATGCTGATCAAACTTTACCACAGTTAGATTTAGAGGCTAAATCAGCAATTGCGGTAGATGCTAAAACAGGGCAAATCATTTACGCTAAAGATGATAAACAAACATATCCAGTTGCATCTATGTCTAAACTGCTGACAGCTTATATATTGTTACAAGCGATTCATAAGGGTGAAATTACCTGGGAAACCAGAGTAACCCCTACTGCAACTGAAGTAGATATTAGTAATAATACTGAATTGACAAATGTGCCTTTACAAGAAGGACATAGTTATACTATAAGGCAGTTGTATCAAGCAATGTTGGTAGGTTCAGCGAATGCAGCAACTATGTTGATAGGCAATGCTATTTCAGGAACGCAGACTAAATTTATAGATAAGATGAGAGAAACTGCCAAAAGTTTGGGAATTACAGATGCTAAGATCTACAGTGCGAATGGACTAACAGCTAAGTATTTGGGCGATGAAATTTATCCTAATACAGATGAAAATGCAGAAAACGAATTTTCAGTACGAGACATGGCGATTATTTCGCAAAAGTTGATTAAAGAGTATCCAGAGATTTTAGAAACGACAAAATTAACCAAGATCGACTTTAACGATAATGGAGAAATTACAACTGTTAATAATACGAATGAATTGCTACAAGATGATTCAAATTTAGAAGTTGATGGTCTTAAAACGGGAACATCAGATGCAGCAGGTTATTGTTTTGCATCAACAACTAACAAAGATGGTCACCGCATCATAACAGTAATTGCTGGAGCAAAAGACAATGATGCTAGATTTGATCAAACCAAGAATTTGTTAAATTATATTTACAATAATTATGATTACTTGGCTATAAGTACAAATCAAGCGTTAAGACAGGATGTTAAAGTCAAGTATGGAAAACAAAGCAGTATATCAACAATAATCGGAAATGATTTAAGTTTATGGGTACCTAAGAACACTAGAGCAAAGGCGCTACAAATTAAATTAACACCAAAATCTTCTACAATAGAAGCACCAATCAAGCAAGGTGAAACAGTGGGAGATTATCAAATAACGATTGCTGGTAACTTAGGGTTCATAGATGGATCAACTGATTTGAAAACTAAAGCATTAGCTGCTAATAGTGTAGAAGGAATTAATATTCTTATAAAATGGTGGCAAATGCTGAGCGATGCAATATAGGAAAAAAGACGAAGTTTATTACGTATGAGGACTAGTAAGAAATAGATTACTGCGAAATTAGTACTAAAGTATGCTATAATTGTCCTTGCAAAGAGAAAGTATAATACTAAGAGAAAAGACGAAGTTCAAATGAATTTCGTCTTTTTTCAGCATTTGTCATGAAATGCTGAACTAATAATCTGATTATATTAGTATTTATAAAAAAATTATCAGTATTTAAAACTTAAAATGCCGATATATACTGAATTTAAATTGTAATATGCTGATTAAATGCGTCTGAAATCAGTAAAATATGCTAGAATTAACTTGTGAGGTGATGAAAATGCTTTCTCAAGAGCAAAGATTAGAAGAAATTAAAGAGATGTTAGCAAAAAAACATAAATTAACAACACATGAATTAGCTGATCATTTTGGGATTGCATTTGATACGGCTAGAAGAGATGTATTGAGATTGACATCTACGGGACAAGCAGCTCGAATTCATGGTGGGTTGATGGAAATTAAATTTAATAATGTACCAGGATTTGTAACACGTTCCCACATTCAGTCCCCAATTAAAGCTAAAATGGCTCGATTAGCTAGAGAAGAATTTAATCCAAGTGGCTTATATTTTGTAGGTGCCTCCACAACATTGATGCAGATGTGTGAGCAATTAGGGCAAGTGAATACTACAATTATGACTAATTCAATTGATAATGCTGTGAGATTAATGCTAAATAAACTGCCAGAAGTGGAATTATTAGGTGGAAAAATTGATAAGGGGAATCGTTATACATATTCAATGGAAACATTGTCCCAATTAGATAATATTACTTTTGATGCTTCATTTATCGGAACTTCTAAGATTCAACCAGATGGAGTTATGGTAGTGGATTCTTATGATGCAGCGATTGCTAAAAAAGTTGTTGAACGATCAAGAAAAGTTATTTTAATTGCTCAGAAGTATAAGTTTGTAACTAATAATTCCTCACCATATAAGTCCGCTAACTTAAAGGATATTGACGTATTAATTACAGATGTGCCATTAGAAGAAAAATATCGTAAGTATTTTAAACCAGATATAAAGATAAAGTACGTGAAAGAAGATGAGACAAAATGATAAAGCATATATTTACAGATATGGATAAAACATTGTTGAATGATAAGGGACAAATTAATCCTAAAACAGCAGAATATCTACAAAAGATAGATTTGCCATTAACTTTAGTAACTGCACGTGCTCCTAAAGAAATGCAGTTTGCGATTGATGATTTAAATTTAAAAGGTGAACAAATTGCTTTTAATGGTGGATTGATATTCTTCCCACATAAAGATGGAAATGAAGTAATTTCTTCTAATCCATTACAAGCAGAAGCTGCCAAGCGAGTAATTGAAGAAATTCAAGACAAATATGATGGTGTATCAGTAAGTTGGTATACCAAGGACGAGTGGTATGCTCAACAAGAAGATGATGGTACAAGGTATGAAACAAGTATTACTAATATTAAGCCAACTTTGAAGAAGTACAGTGAAATCGACTATACCGAACCTATTTATAAAATTATGATTGTTGGAACAAATATGGAAAACTTCGATAAAGTTGTAGATATAATTAGAGGAATGAAATTAGATGGCGTTAGCGCAAATCATTCTAACTATAATTACTTTGAAATTACTAATGAAGTTGCGGTTAAGAGCTTTGGAATTGAGTACATTAGACAAAGAGATAACTTAAAGAAAGAAGAATTGTTAGCATTTGGCGATGGAGAAAATGACATTAAGATGTTCGAAACAGTTGGTACTTCGGTAGCGATGGGAAATGCTAACGATAAAGTTAAATCAATTGCGACATATACCACTCTATCAAATGAAGAAGATGGAATTGTTCATGGTTTAGAAAATGTCGTTAAGCATTTACTATAAGATAAAACCCACGATAAATCTAAGTAGAAATTAGATCTGTCGTGGGTTATATTTATATGCTTAAACGATAAACATTGCAGGAATAAAAATTACCAAGTCATAGATAACATGACCGATAATTCCACCCCATAAACTGTTTGTTTTTCTCCAAGCGTAGTTAAATGGTAAACGAGTTAAACCAATTACTACGATACATTGGTATAAGTTTCCATGATAAATTTTCAAGTGCATTAAACCAAATAAAATGGCACTAATTAATCCAGCTATGATCCAGGCTTGCTTAGAAGACATCTTTTTAGCAAGTAAATGATATAGCGGAAATGCAACTGAAGCTGTGATCAATTCTTCGCCTATCAAAGAGATAGAAAGAAGAACTAAGTGTTGTATACGAGCAAGAATCGGTCCCGTATGAACAGCATTAGAGTTTTCAACAAAACCAGTATGGAAAAGTAAATTTCCTAGTGCCATAGTGGCAAATGAAGTAATAAAAGTCAAAATAATCGACCAAAAAATAATCTTCCAACTACCTTTTTCCATTTTGCCCATAGATACTTTTAAAGTCTCAAAGTTGAATTGAGTAACAATTGCTAGAGCCCCTCCAACAATGAACCAGATCCAAGTTAGAGGAAGAACTCCAGATAATGAACCATAAACTCCTAGAGCGATGAAAAATACTGAAAGATACCAATAAGGTCTTAACGGCGTTTTTTCTAAATTATTTAGCATAGCATATAATTCCTTTCTATTTCCCTTTTTAAATAAAAACGTCCATGTAAATCTATCATGAGATAAACATGGACGTCAATTTATATGATTGATTATTTTTCTTTTACAGATTGAATTAATTTTTGCATTGCAGCTTGAGTAGCCTCATTTTGAGCTTGTTGGATTAATTCTTTTTGTTGTTCAGCTGACATTTGTGGGTTAACTTGCATTGCAGCAGCAACTTTAGCCTTAACTGTAGTTTCTACTTGAGATTTCAATACAGCTTGATTCTTTTTAACCAACTTACCTAATTCCTTGGCTTGCTTAGCTGTTAATACATTCCAATCACGATTGATATTGAAAGTGTAGTAGCGATGCTTCAATTCATTATTATTGTGAAGAATGCCAAAGAAGAATTTAGATACGCCATCTTTGTAAACATAGCGTTTTTCAGTAATTGTTACATTTGGCTTATCACTTGTAATGACGTACTTAGCACTAGAGTCTTTAGTTTTCATAGGCTTGATCTTTTGCTTGGAAGAAGTCTTGTAAAGATAAACTTTTTCAGAGCCATTTCCAAGTGGTTGATATAAAAGCACGTTCATCTTATCTGAAGCTGAAACTAATTGGTAACGAGTAGTAGTAGTTTTCACTTTCATACCATAGTGGTAAGTATCATTAGCAACAATTGAGATACCACTCAAAGTAGCAATTACTAAGAAAAAGAAGGCAATGATTCCGTGATATTTATTAAATGGAATTACGGAACAAATAAAGAAGAATATTAAAGCAATAATTAGTAAGATAATACTCATTATTTTTTACCTCCTAACATAGCAGCTTCACGAGCACGATTTCCTTTCTTAAGGAAGAATGCTAGAGCTAAAGCAACGATTGCGAAGATTGCAGCTACTAAGAATGCGGCTGTATAACCACTTAAAACAGCATCAATAGCCTTGTCACGATAAGCTAAAGGTGTTGCGTGAAGTAAGGACTTAGCAGGCATGTTGTCTTTAGTAGTTGTACTTAATACAGATACTAAAATAGCAGTACCGATTGAACTAACAACTTGACGGAAAGTATTGTTTACAGCAGTACCGTCAGAAATTTGCTTGAAAGGCAAGACATTCATACCAGAAGTTGTAACAGGCATCATAACCATTGCAATTCCGAACATACGCACAGCATAGAAAACAGTGATGTATAAAATAGAAGTGTGACTAGTTAGGAAAAGGAATGGTAATGTTCCTAGAGACAACATTGTCAAACCAGTAATTGCCATGTACCTAGCACCGTAGCGGTCAAATAAACGACCAGTAATTGGGGACATAATAGCCATTGCCATCGCACCTGGAAGTAAGATTAAACCAGAGTGGAAGGCTGATTCTCCACGAATGTTTTGAATGTATAATGGCAAAATCATTTCAATTCCCATCATAGCAAGGTTGGATACACTTGATAAGATGGCAGCAAGACTAAATTCCCCATATTTGAAAACAGAAATATCAAGGAATGGTACTTCCATCTTAAGCTGACGCCAACCAAATAAAATAACGAAGATGATACCAACCAAAATAAATGATAGTACAAGTGGATCAGTCCAACCATCATTACCAGCTTTGGAGAATCCATAAAGCATAGAACCAAAACCGATAATAGATGTAATGGCAGAAATAACATCGATATCTTGATCGCGGTTAGGGATAACATTTTTCATTAAGAAGATTGAAAGAATGATAACACCTAAAACAATTGGAAGCATCATACCGAATAAATCACGCCATGAGAAGTTATCAACAATCCATCCAGAAAGAGTAGGTCCAATCGCAGGAGCTACACCGATCGCAATCCCTACAGTACCCATTGCGGCACCACGTTTTTCAGGTGGGAAGATGGATAGCATGATTGTTTGAAGAAGAGGCATAGATACCCCAACACCCAAACCTTGGATTAAACGTCCAGCTAACAATGTAGCAAAGTTAGGGGCGATAAATGATAATAAAGTACCAACAAAGAATGTTGACATAGCACCAATATACATTGTACGAGTATTAAATTTATTAATCATCCATGCAGAGATAGGAATCATAACCCCGTTAACTAACATAAAACCAGTTGTTAACCATTCAACCGTTGCGGTGCTGATATCAAATGACTTCATAATTGCTGGAAATGCAGTTGCGAGTAAAGTAGCATTTAAAATAGTACAAAAAGAACCAATCATTAAAACGAGAACTAATAAAGATCGGTTATATGGTTTTCCGTAAATATCAGTAGCTTGTGTTTCAGCCAATTTTATTTCCTCCTTAAATAATATATTTTCATAACTTACAATTTAACTTTGAAAATATTACACCCTAATTTTATGTTTGTCAAGAAAGTTGACAAATAAGTTAAAAAAGTTACAATTAGTGTATGATATATGGACAAAGAAAGGAGCAATGACGTGTTTTTTCAAAATACAGATGGTAAAAGAGCGATGGATGATATTCAAATTGGAATCGGGGATATGAGTAAGTCCACCGGGGTTTCTTCGCGTCAATTAAGATATTGGGAAGAAAAAGGATATATTAAATCGATCAATGAAGGCGATGGAAACAAAAGAAAATTTACAATTAATGAATATTATCATATTAGATTAATCAAACATTTTTTAGATGAAGGCTATACTTTGAATGCTTCAATTGAAAAAGCTGAGGAGCGCAGACAACAGTTATTAGTTTTACGAAGATTTGGTGTTGAAATTATCAAAGACGTTGAGGTAACGGATAAAGATAAGAATTACGGCAAAATTGACTTGGGAAAAGTATGCAACGATGAAAATAAGCATGCATATGGAATAGTAAATGAAGATGGGTGTTCAATAGAAATAGAAGGTGAAGAATAATGGATTTTAGCAAGGTACACCATATTGCGATTATTGGAACAAATTTCGAAGAGATGAAAGAGTTTTATGTAGACAAACTGGGCTTTACTTTGTTAGATAAGCATGTTAGGCCAGAAAAAGATGATATATTATTTAATGTTGGATTCGGAGAAATGGTATTAGAAATCTTTATCAAAAAAGGAGCTCCAGTTCGACCAACCTATCCAGAAGCTAAAGGATTACGTCATCTAGCTTTTAGAGTTGATAGTGTAGAAGAAACTGTTAAAGAATTAACTGCCAAAGGGGTAGAATGTGAACCAATTCGTAATGATACCTTTAATGGTAAGGCGATGACATTTTTCTATGATCCAGCAGGAACACCATTAGAAATACACGAATAAAAAAGTTAAATCTGATCATTTGATTTCAAGGATCAGACTTAACTTTTTTAAATTATACCGATGTAATGAAGAATAAAGAAGAGAATACCAGATACAAGTAGCGATGGTAATAAATTCATAGTTTCAAACTTCTTAATTCCAAGAATACTAAGACCAGAGGCTAGAATTAAAACACCGCCAACAATTGACAATTCATGTAAAAAGTCAGGATTAACGCTACTTTGTAACAAGAAGGCTATTAGATAAAAGCTACCTTGCCAGAAGAATAAAACAAGTGCAGCTAACATAATGGTTAATCCAAAAGTTGATGCTAGAATGATAGAAGTAATGCCATCAAGAATACCGTTTGTAAAAAGATAAGTATAATTGTGGTGTAAAGCAGCTTCAACTGGACCTAAAATGGATAAAGTACCCATACAATATAGCAAGATAGCAGTTGACAATCCTTCAGATGATTTAGAATTACTGAATTTTTTAACTGAATTAGAAAAACGAGTAGCTAGGTCAAATTTAACTCCTAATACGCCACCAATTGCCAAACTTAAAATAAACAAGATAGGGAGTTTACTTTTAGGGAGATTTTGCAAGACAGCTTGCATTCCTAAGCAAGTGGCGGCTAGTCCCATCGTTTGCATCAGAATTTCTTGATATTTATCAGCAAAGCTTTTCTTGAAGTAATTTCCAAGTAAACTTCCAATTAGAATTGTACTGACATTGAAGAATGTTCCAATCATGAAAAATATCCTCCTTAATTTTAGTGTATAAGACTAAAATATCATAAAAAGTAAAAAAGAACGATATAGATATAGGACCAATTTTCTAATTTATGCAATGTAAACGGTTGTTTGTATAAATTAGAAAATAGGTCCTATCTTAAAAATAGCATTTTTAACTATTTCGCTAATTCTTCTTGGATCTGATTTTGAATATTTGATAATTGAACTTCAACGTTACCATTTTCAAGGGCATTATTAATTAAATAATCAGCTGTCTGCATGACATTATTATAATTTTTGAATTCAGGATATTTTTGTGATTTTGCCATAATACTTGCGAATTTTTCCTCGGTTAAAGCATTGTCAGCATTATTTTCCTTTTGTAAATTCTCGGTAATATCTTTACTCTTCATAACACTCTTAAGAACGGAAGCTCCTTGAGAGTAGGTAAAGAGTTTCTGTTGAACATCGCCATTATTAGACAAAAATTTAACAAGTTTCCATGATAAAAGTGGATGTGTACTTTGAGAAGACATTGCCACCATGGAAGTATTCACATAGGTTGAGTTAATATCTGGAGTAGCTCCAGGCATTCTAATGCACGTCCAAGAAAATGATGAATAGCGCGAAACGCGATAAGGGTATGATTCATAAGTGCGATATTGAGCTAGTGTCATAGGAAGAAAAGCAACTTTTCCCTTATCAAAGTTATCTGCGGTTACTTTATAATCTTTTTGTAAATTATATAATTTTTCCATCATGGTTAAAGCTTGGCGTACTTTATCTGAATTAAAATAGCTAGCTGTGCCTTGACTATTGAATAATTTAGCATTATAGGCTTGGGCTGCATCTTTCCAAGAATAATCTGCATAGCCAAATTGATCCACTACACCATCATGATTAGTATCTTTTGTAACTTGACGACAAATTCGATAGAAGTCATTTAGTGTCCATCCCGATTTTGGAATAGTAATGTGCTCTTTTTTGAGTAAATCAGTATTAACGCACATCATCATCGGATTACTTTCGAGTGGGAGTGCATATTGCTTACCTGCGGACATTCCAGCTTTTAAATTAGTAGGGTAATAATCATCGGTATTTAATCCAGATAAATCCATGAAATAATTTAAATTTCGCATAGTTCCTAGAGAAGATAAAAAGCCAAATTGCTCAGAAGGAACGATAAAAACATCTGGTGCTTTATTATCAACAATCTTTTGTGACAACCATTCTAAGTAATCATTCTTATTAATGCCACTTTCATATTTAACCTTAACATTTGGATTTTCTTTCTCGAATTTCTTCACGACATAGTCAATGAATTTGTATTCATTATCATTAGGAACGTCCCAACTACTATCACTGTAAATGCCGATAGTAATAACTTTTTGCTTTTTCTGATAAATAAAAATCCCACTTATTATTACTAGAATCATTAATAATACCGATAGAATAATATATCTTTTTTTCATGATATTTACCTACTTACGTGGAGCATTTTGAACAGCCCAAATTGCCAATTGAGTACGGTCGCGTAAATTTAACTTGGAAAGAATATGTGATAAGTGATTACGGACAGTACCTTCAGATAAAAAGAGTTCTTGGGAGATTTCTTTATTAGATAAACCACGTCCAACTTGGTAAATTACACGCCATTCAGCATCCGTAATTAGAGCCGCTCCTTCCTTATCTACATCAATTTCAAAATCACTTTGAGCCATTTTAGAAAACAATTTTACAACTTTAGCAGCAATATTAGGATTAATCATGGAGCCACCATTGTAAACTGTGGTGATAGCGTCATGTAATTCAGTAGGAGAGACACCCTTTAAGATGTAGCCAGATGCCCCATATTTGAGTGCGCTAAAAATGAAATCATCATCATCAAAAGTTGTTAAAATAATGATTTTTATGTGAGGGTAGGACTGCTTAACTAATTTTGTGCTTACAGTTCCATCCATATTAGGCATGCGGATATCCATTAAAATTACATCTGGTTCTTGTTCTTCAATACTTTCTAGGACTTGTTTACCATCGCCAACCGTATCAATTACTTGAATATCTTGATAGGTATCTAAAACAATTTTCAGTGATTCCCTGATTAACTTTTGATCATCAGCTATTAGTACTTTTATCATAAATATATTTCCCCCTAGTTTTTAATAATGAATTTTATTTTTGTAGTAAATCCGTGATCTCCTTGGTAGGTTACAGTACCACCGATAATAGCAAGTCTTTCTTGCATCTGAGTTAGACCAAATCCAGGCTTGATAGTTGGACTACCTTTACCGTTATCGTGAATTTCAATATAGTAGTATTTATCATCTTTAGTCATTCTTATCCAAATCTTTTCAGCATGACCATGTCTAATAGAATTAGTAATGGATTCTTCGATAATTCTAAAGACGACATTTTCAGTAGTTTTCTCTAAATCAACGCCTTGCCATTGAAAATCTAAATCAATCGTTAAAGTTGGAATATTATCATAGCGACTAATCATATCAACAATCGAATCGTATAAGGATAATTTTTCTAAAGCTCCGGGACGCATTTTATTTAATGACTTACGTACATCTACAATACCTTGACGTACTACCTCAGATAAATTCCTTAATTGCTCCTTGGCGCTATCTTTATCCATATCAATTAGCACTAGGACAGCATCAATACCAGCTGAAATTCCAGTTAAAGCATGGCCTAGAGTGTCGTGTATTTCCCGGGAAATACGTTTTCGTTCACGCAATTCGGCATTCTCTTCGGCAACACTAATATAGTGCTGAAGTTCGACATTAGCGTGATCAGCCATTCTAAGCTCTTCTTCGATATTGCGTTTCTCATTTGTTATATAAACGACATGTGTAAATAAGGCTAAAGTAAAAATAACGATACTAATAATAAAAAGAAATAGTCGCATTAGAGATAACAGAGTTGCCACATGACTCGGTAAAAAGCTAATATAAATTTCTAATGATGGTAAGGAAATTAAAGTTGCCAAAAAATTACTATTTGATACTAGTAAGCATACCGAAGCAACGATAATGAAAATCAGCCAATAAAATTTATTACTAATGGTGTGGAAGTCATCAGTTGAAAAAAAGATATCAGCAAAGGCTAAGAAGACTAAACCACCATAAGTTGCCTTAGTTAGCCAAAAAATTAATACTATTAGTAATAATTCTAGCCAGAGTAATTTATTCGTCTTTTTATTGGTTGAGGTTCGGCGTAAATAGATGACAGTAACTAAGCATCCAAAAAGTACAAATACTGCCCAAAAAAGTAATCTAAAATTACCAGGCATGACTTGTAATTGTTGTAAGAGGTATAAGCTAAGATTCTTTTTTGAAATATAACTAGTAATTAGTAAATATAAGGATACGTTAAACATTACTGAAACAAAATTTATCATTACTAACAACCAATACACATAGGTCGCTTTGGTTAATCTATTCATCATTGCCACCCCGATACATCATAATCATTGATATTTTTCTTTGTCAGCAAGAAGACTGGTACAACAACATCTTTGGAAACTTTTTTTCCTTTGACGAGCTTATAGCAGACTTGGATTGATTTCTGGCCTAATTTAATAGGAGATTGGGCCACTGTTGCCTGTGCATTAGGATTACTTAGTAGTAGATGCTTCATATTAGTCGAACCATCAATTCCATATACCATAATTTTATTGTGAAGATTTAGGGCGTCCATAGCAGCTAATGCCCCAACGGCACTTTGATCATCCATTGCCATAATAATATCAAATTTATCAGGATTGACTTTTAGTAATTCTTGTACATTTTTTAAAGCCACATCAGTCTGACCTAGAGTTTCAAGGTTTTCTGTAATCTGATATTTAGGGTTATTTTTAATTTCGCTAACAAAGCCTCGATATCGTTCTTTCACAGACAAAGCATTCCAATGACGAAGAACTAAGATTTTAGCTTGAGGAGAACTTTTCATCATATATTTCGCATCTAATACGCCAGCTTTAAAATTATCAGAAACAACATTGGCATTAACAAAAGAAGAATTACTCAACTGACTGTCTACAACGACAATTTTTATACCTTTATCATGGGCAATTTTTAAAGCATGTTGGATTTGTTTGCTTTCACCATTCACAGGGTTGATTAAGATGACGTCTACTTTTTTGTCAATAAAGTCATAAATTTGTTGGCATTGTTTAGAAACGCTTAATCCTGGATCACGAGTATATAAGATGTCACCATTTTGACTAACTTGTTTTTTGACTTCCTCATTAATAGTTTTATAAAAGCTATTGTTGAGGGTCATGTAGGTTGAGCCAATCTTTACTGGCTGTTTCACAAAAGGCATGTAAAACGAGCTAATCCAAACAACAAGTATGATACCTAATAAAAAAATAGCGATTGAGATTAAGCGAACGAAAGCTTTCTTTTTTATGAACTTTGTTAATTTATACTTCACAATAATTCTCCTAAAAGCGTTTTATATCTTGATTATATCATTTTTAACATAGCTATGAATGTGATAAATGTCATAGGAGAGTACGTTAAATCATAAATTTTTGTGTCTTTTATCATATTTAAGAGAAATGATATTGTGATTGAGGTCACTTGTTGAGATTTTAGAAATCGTTTACACTTACGAAGTAATAATTATTTATCAGTATTACGCATAGAAATTATTATTTACATATTATTAGAACTGATAACATATCTGTAAGGAGGAGTACTTATGGTAGGAGTTATTCTTGCTAGTCATGGTGGTTTTGCAGATGGTATTCATCAATCTGCTGAAATGATCTTTGGACCTCAAGAAAATTTTAAGAGTTGTATCTTAAAACCTGATGAAGGCCCAGAAGACGTTAAAAAGAAGATGCAAGAAGCTGTTGCAAGTCTTGATAATCAAGATGAAGTTTTGTTTTTAGTAGATTTATGGGGTGGAACACCTTTTAACCAAGCTTCAAGTTTAGTTAAAGAACATGAAGATAAGTGGACAATTGTTGCGGGAATGAATCTTCCAATGGTAATTGAAGCATTAACACAACGTTTCTCAGTAGAATCTGCTAGAGAAATCGCTAGAGCAATTGTTCCAACTGGTAATGACGGTATTAAGACATTCCCAGAAGATGCAATGCCAGTTAAAAAAGAAGCTGATACTAAAGCAGTTAAGACAAGTGGTAAAAAGAAGACAATCCCTGAAGGTACTGTTTTAGGCGATGGACATATCAAGTATGTTCTTGCTCGTGTAGATACACGTTTACTTCACGGACAAGTTGCTACAGGTTGGACACATACTACTCAACCAAATCGAATTATTGTTGTTTCAGATACAGTTTGTCATGACAAGTTGAGAACTAGCATGATTAAACAAGCTGCACCTAATGGGGTTCGCGTAAGTGTAGCACCTATCAAGAATATGGCAAAGGCTAATAATGATCCTAGATTCGGTGATACTCGTGCGATGCTCTTGTTTGAATCAGTTGAAGATGCTTTAGCAGCTGTTAAGGCAGGGGTAGAAGTAAAAGAGATTAACCTTGGTTCTTCTGCTTATAAAGAAGGTAAAGTTAACGTAACAAAGGCTTTATCATTTGATCAAACAGACGTTGATTCAATTAAAGAATTACAAAGTATGGGTGTAAAATTTGATGTTCGTGGGGTTCCAGCTGATAGTCCTGCAAATATCGATGATTTAATTAAATTAGCTGAAAAGAAATTAGCTGAGAAAAATTAATTTTGGAGGTTTAATGAAATGAGTACGATTCAAATTATTTTAGTCGTTATCGTAGCCTTTATCGTAGGATGTAGTTCTGTTAACGACCAAATCGAAACTTATCAACCAGTTGTAGCTTGTTCTTTAATCGGACTTGTTACAGGTCAACTAGAACTTGGCGTTATGCTAGGTGGTAGTTTGCAATTAATCACAATGGGTTGGGCTAACGTTGGTGCTGCTATGGCTCCTGACGCAGCTTTGGCCGGTGTAGCTTCTGCAATTATTCTTATTGAAGGTAACCAAGGTGCACAAGGTATTGGACCTGCTATCGCTTTGGCTGTTCCTTTGGCTGTAGCTGGTTTAGGTTTGACTATGATTGTTAGAACAGCAACAGTATTTATCGCACACATTATGGATAAACGTGCTGAAAAAGCTGATATCAATGGTATTCAAGCATGGCATTTTATCGGTATGACTTTACAAGGTCTACGTGTTGCTATTCCTGCTTTACTTTTGATGTTAATCCCTGTAAGTCTTGTACGCCAAGGATTGGAAGCAATGCCAGAATGGTTAACAGCTGGTATGACAATCGGTGGTGGTATGGTTGTTGCCGTAGGTTATGCCATGGTTATCAATATGATGTCCAGTCGTGAAGTATGGCCATTCTTCTTCCTAGGTTTTGCTCTTGCTGCTATTAAGCAACTAACTTTGATCAGTTTAGGTATCATCGGTGTATGTTTAGCCATATTATTCCTTGCTCTTGAAGGTAGTGGTGGTAGCTCAAATGGCTCATCAAATGGCTCTGGCGATTCAGATGATCCACTTGGAGATATTTTGGAAGACATCTAACTTAGGAGGGGAAAAACAATGGAAGAAAAGAAAATTAAATTAACAAAAGCTGATCGTTTTAAAATGTTCTTGCGTTCTTACTTTCTATTAAGTTCCTTTAACTATGAACGTATGCAAAATGGTGGGGTTGCTTATACTTTAATCCCTGCAATTAAGAAACTTTATTCAAGTAAAGCTGATCGTGCAGCTGCTTTGAAGCGTCACTTAGAATTCTTTAACACACATCCTTTTATGGCAAATCCTATTTTTGGTGTAACACTTGCCTTAGAAGAAGAACGTGCTAACGGCGCAAACGTTGATGATGCTGCTATCTCTGGTGTTAAAATTGGTATGATGGGACCTTTAGCTGGTGCTGGTGACCCACTATTTTGGTTCACATTACGTCCAATTATGTTATCATTAGGTGCAAGTCTTGCTGTATCTGGTAACGTTGCTGGTCCATTTGTATTCTTCATTCTATGGAATATCATGGCAGCTGCTGTTAAGTGGTATACACAAGAATTTGGTTATCGTGCTGGTACTGCTATCACTGATGACTTATCTGGTGGTTTATTACAAAAGGTAACTCGTGGAGCTTCCATGATGGGTATGTTCGTTATCGGTTCCTTGATTCAACGTTGGGTATCTATCACATTTACTCCAGTTGTTTCTACTGTTAAACAACAAAAAGGTGCTTACATTGACTGGGAAAAACTTCCAGCAGGCGCAAAAGGTTTGAAAGAAGCATTTACGCAATATGCAGCTGGTCGTTCATTGAGTGAAACAAAAGTTACAACTTTACAAGATAACTTAGATCAATTAGTTCCAGGTTTGGCTGCTCTAGGTCTAACATTCTTATGTATGTATCTTTTGAAGCGTAAAGTTTCACCAATCGTTATTATTCTTGGAATCTTCGTATTAGCTATTGTATTCCACGTAATTGGTTTACTATAAAAAAAGAAAGGTTGAGATTTAAATGGTTAAGTCACTAAACACAAAAATGGATATGTCTTGCAAAGGTACATGGTATCGTAATGGCCCTTTTTACGGGAATATCATGGTTGGTGACAATGCCTTTGAATTCTACAACGAAACAAAGTTACAAGATTATATCCAAATTCCATGGGATGAAATAACCTATGTAGTCGCAGATGTTTACTTCGGTGGAAAGTATATTCCACGTTTTGAAATTCGCACAAAAAGCAATGGTACTTTCAGATTTTCTGCTAGAAATAGTCGTCAAACCTTAAGAGCAATTAAAGCTAGAATTCCACGTGAAAGTTTACGTAAAGCACCAAGTATGGGATTTATTCTCAAGCATAGATTTAAGAATTTGGGTAAGATGATTTTGAAGAAGAAAGCTTAATAAATATTAAATAGAGGCTGGTATATGTGAAAAACATTGCCAGCTTTTATTTTATTGTCAGACAAGAAAAAGCTCCAAGGAATATTATTCCTTAGAGCTTTACTTGTTTTATGTTCTTAATTATTGAAGCACACGAACTGCGAAAGATGGTTGGAAGTATTGAGTGCTACCAACTTTTACACTTTCACCAGGTTCTGGAGCATGGATAAAGCTACCACCACCAGTTGCGATTGCAACGTGGTAGGAAGAACCTTTAGCACCCCAGAAGTATAGATCTCCTGGTTGAGCAGCAGATACAGGGATAACTGTACCAGCATTTTCTTGAGCTGTTGTTACACGAGGTAAGTTAACACCATAGTGTGCGTATACGTATTGTACTAAGCCAGAGCAATCAAAACCAGATGGTGTAGATCCACCCCAAACGTAAGGAACACCAATGAATGATTGTGCGTAACTAATGATTGCACTAGCTGAAGCAGAACCAGTATTAGTTGTTGTAGTTACGTTAGATGTATTAACTGTTGTAGCGTTGTTGTTTGTAGCTGCAGTATTAGTTGTAGTTGCTTGTTGAGTATTGTTTGTTTGAGCAACAGAACTGGAGCTAGCAGCAGAACTACTTGATGCTGCTGGAGTAGTTACAGTTTGTTGTTGACTGCTACTTGTTTGGGCAACAGAATTATTTGCAACAGATTGTTGTGAACTACTTTGAGCAGCTGAACTAGTAGTTGCAGTATTATTTGTAGCAACACTATTAGAAGAACTTTCTTCTTGGCTAGGTGTCTTTGTAGGGTTAACAATTGTCAATGTTTGTCCTGGTAATAATGTGGCACCAAGATTATTATTTGAACGAAGAGAATCAATTGAAACTCCAAAACTTTGGGCAATAGAGTACAATGAATCACCAGCTTTAGCTGTGTATTGTACTTTTTGTGCATTGTCATCTTTTACTTCAGAACTACTTTGAGTAGTTACCTGTGAAGAACTTTGTTGAACTGCAGAACTAGAGCTAGCAGCAGGTTGTTGAGCAACAGAACTGCTTGAACTTGTAGCAGCAGCTTGTGAAGCAGCTGGAGTAGTTACAGAAGAACTAGTAGCTGTTGTTGCAGCAGAGCTATTTTGAGCTGTTGAAACAGCTTGTGAACTGCTGGAAGCAGAAGTAGCTTGTGCTTGACTGCTTTGATTATCAGTTGCTGGAGTAGTAACAGCTGCTTTATCTTGTACTTGTTGTTGAGTACTTGGTGTGCTTGTAGCAGCAGCTGAAGTTAACTTAATAACTTGTCCAGGATAGATAATGTCACTAGCATTCAAGTTGTTCAAAGATAACAACTCATCAAGAGAAATGTGATTATTTTGGGCAATTCTCCATAATGTATCACCACTCTTGATGGTATAAGTAGATTTATTATCATTTTTATTTACAGTTTGAGAGCCATCTTTTGAAGGAATTTGTAAAGTTTGACCTGTAATAATTAAATGATTGCTGTTAATACGGTTTAACTTTTCAATAGATTGAATAGAAACACCATACTTCTTGGATAAGGCCCAAACTGTTTCATTTTGCTTAACTTTATGTATAGTAGTTGAATCGGCATTAGCGGCAGTACTTGATGCCAGAAGTACTCCTGCAGCACCGACTGTACCTACTAATAACTTCTGTGCTGTTTTTTTCAAGTAAGTCACTCCTTAATATAATCCCTGAAGATTATAGTAAATTATTTTAACATCTACATTGTACCCCTTTTTTATTGCAAGTAACTATATAAATATATTACATTTATGTAAAGTCTTGTAATAATTGTGTGCTAAATAAAATAATAAGAATATAGCTAGATAGGACAATGAACCCTAATTCTAAATAACTCATTTTTGGAGTTTTAAATTACATAAATGTTACATAAAAGTTAAATTATGATAGTGAGGAGTTAAGTGTTACAGGAAGTAGCGAATATTATTAAGAAAATAATTGACAATTATTTGAAATTACGATAATTTTTAAAGTAGTAATATTAGATTATTATTAGAAATATTTTTATATTATATAATAATGAATATCATATTGTTACTGAATTTTTATTTTGGAAGGTGAAGGAAATGACGAAAGTATACAACTTTTCAGCTGGTCCAGCTGTGTTACCAAAAGAAGTTATAAAAAAGGCACAAGATGAACTAACTTCTTTTAAAGGTAGTCAAATGAGTGTAATGGAGATAAGTCATCGATCTTCACTTTACACGGAAATGTTTCAAAAAGCAGAAGAAGATTTGAGATATTTAATGGAAATTCCAGATGATTATGATATTTTATTTCAACAAGGTGGAGCAACTTTACAATTTACGGCAGTTCCACTAAATTTAGCTAATAATTATCGAAGAATCGGATATATAGATACAGGACATTGGTCTCAAAGAGCGTATCAAGAAGCAGAATTATTACATAAATTTGATGTAGATGTTGTCGCAAGTTCTAAAGATAGTAACTACACTGAGTTAGTACATCAGGTTGAATTGGAGAACAAAAATTATGATTATGTTCATTTAACTACTAATAATACAATTGAAGGAACAATGTATCGAGACTTACCTTCTGGACTTGCCGGACAAACTGTTGTAGCAGACATGTCGTCTAATATTTTAGGACAAAAATATAATGTAGATGATTTTGGATTAATTTACGCTGGTGCTCAAAAGAATATTGGTATTGCAGGACTAACAGTGGTGATTGTAAAACGTGATTTAATTGGGAAAGTAAACAATTTACCTTCAATGTTAGATTACAAGAAACAAGCTGATAAGCAATCAGCTTTGAATACACCACCAGTTTTTTCGATTTATATGGCGGGATTAGTATTTGAATGGTTAAAAGAACAGGGCGGAGTAGCAGCGATGCAAGCTCTAAATGAAGAAAAATCACAATTACTATATGAATATTTAGATAATTCTACGTTATTTAGTTCTCCAGTTAAAAGAGAAGATCGTTCATTAACAAATATTCCTTTTGTGACTGGCAACAAGAAGTTAGATGAAAAATTTATAGCAGAAGCCACATCAGCAGGACTATTGAATTTAAAAGGACATCGTTTAGTAGGTGGAATGAGAGCTAGTTTATACAATGCTTTTGAACTAGAAGGTGTAAAAGCATTAGTAGATTTTATGAAAGAATTCGAGTTAAAAAATAAAGGGGAATAATATAATTATGAAAGATATAAAAACTTATAACGTAATTGCGCAAGAAGGATTAGATGAATTACCAGCAGATATGTACACTGTGAATAAAAGTACTAAGCCTGATGCTTTGTTGATTAGAAGTCAAGATATGCATAAAACACCTTTTGGAACTAGCGTTTTAGCGATCGCTCGAGCTGGAGCAGGGGTAAATAATATTCCTCTAGAGAAAGCAACTTCACAGGGAACTGCGGTTTTCAATACTCCAGGTTCAAATGCAAATGCGGTTAAGGAACTTATCATAACAATGCTATTACTATCTGTTAGACCAGTTTTTGCATCTGTAAAATGGGCCCAAAAATTAGCTGGGGCAGATGTTTCTTTACAAACAGAAAAAGGGAAAAATCATTTTGCTGGAACTGAGTTATATGGAAAGAAAATAGGAATAATCGGTTTAGGTAATATTGGTTCACGTGTGGCTAAGGCATGTATGGATTTGGGGATGAAAGTAATTGGATATGACCCATATATTTCTGTTGAAAAAGCATGGCAACTTTCCAATGATATTCCTAGAGCTGAAAGTTTGGAAGAATTGCTAGAACAAAGTGATTTTATTACTATTCACATTCCTTACACTGATAAAAATAGAAATATCATTGGTGAAGATGAAATTAATGTGATGAAAGATACGGCAGTATTACTCAATTATTCACGCTGGGGAATTGTGGATGAAGATGCAGTAATCAAGGCACTTAATGCTAAAAAATTACGTTTATTTATCACAGACTTCAGTTCTGAGAAAATTTTAAATAACAAACAAATAATTGTAACTCCTCATTTAGGTGGAACAACAGAAGAAGCAGAAGTTAATGGAGCTAAGATGGCTGCTAATACTTTGAGAAAGTATCTTGAAACTGGAGATATTGTTAATTCCGTTAACTTGCCAAATGTAGAAATGGCATTCGATGCTCCATTGCGTCTAACTCTTATTCACCAAAATGTTCCTAATATGGTGGGTAGAATTACTACTATTTTGGCTAAAGAAGAAATAAATATTGATAACATGATTAACCGTTCACGTGGTAAAATTGCTTATACAATGATTGATGCTGCGGATATTTCAGAAGAAAAGCTTAAAGACCTAAAGAAAGAGTTACTAGAAATTCCTGAAGTTATTCGAGTTCGAGCATTGCATAATCCAAAAATTGTGAAATGAGATGATTAAAACGGCTGATGAATTTCAAAAGGTTTTTGAAGAGATAAAGCTAGATCCTCAAAATCAAGAATACACTGAAAAGGGGATTGAACCTCTATATTACGCTAATCCTAAGGCTAAAATATTAATAGTGGGTCAAGCACCTGGACAAAAAGCTCAAGATACGCATATGGTCTGGAATGATTTGAGTGGAGATAGGTTGAGGACATGGTTAGATGTGTCTCGCGATGAATTTTATAATTCAGATTTATTTGCGATTATGCCAATGGATTTTTATTTTCCAGGCAAAGGTAAGGGTGGAGATCTGCCACCACGAAAGAATTTTGCAGCAAAGTGGCATCCAAAGTTAAGAAAGTTAATGCCAAATATTGAATTAACTATTTTGGTAGGTAGCTACGCTGTTAAGAAATATTTGAATCTAAAAAGTAGTGCTAAATTAACTGATATTGTAAAAGATTATCAAATGTATCTGCCAGAGTACTTTCCTTTGGTACATCCTTCACCTAGGAATTTAATTTGGTTAAAGAAAAATCCATGGTTTGAGGAACAAGTAGTAAAAGACTTACAGAAATTAGTATCTGAGATTAAGAATAAATAATAGTCTGGCAAAAATGTCAGGCTATTTTTTTGATCAAATTTGGTGTTATACTTAGATTGAAAGAGTTTGATAGAAGGTTGGAAGGAAGTAATACTATGCTAAAAAATCTAAATTTAACTTTTGGACCTGAAAAACAACTACAAGAAATTATTGAAAACAATAAAGATCGTCAAATGGTACTATTAGAATCTGTAACTGATTCAGAAAAGTTTGCACTATTAGATGTTTCAAACGAAGAAAGTATTTTTCATAGTCAATTAGATTATCGAATCTATCACACGATAAATCTTAAAGAATGGGATGGATATTTTGAATTTAGATATATAACTTTGGATACAGAGCAACAAAAAATTTTTAATGCTCATTTAGATAAATGGGATGATTCATTCAATCGTCCAGTTGGTTTAAAATCTACGCTTGTTGGCCATGATGAGAGAAAAGACTATGAATTCTTGATGATTAATATCTGGGAAGATCAAGAAGATTATGTCGAATGGGAAAATGAAAGTGACAATGAGTTTAGAGAATTCGGCCATGGCGGAAATGCTAAAGCATTAGTTGCACAATATAAATTGGTAAAAAATAAAGAATAGTTTAAAAGGTGTGTGGATCTGATCTGCATGCCTTTTTGTTTTGGATAAACAAAACAATAGCCATTTCAATCAGAGTAAATCCATACCTAAAATTATTTAATGATATTTTTTAGTGTAAAAATTTTTGAGTTTAAGATATATTATGGTTGATAATGTAATATTATATAATATATAATATAGTTGAAGATAAGATATAAAAGAAAGTGAGGGATGATGATGAAAATTCAAGTTAGTTCTGATTTACTAGATGGTTTAGTATTGGCGCTTTTAGATAAGCAAGATTATTACGGATACTCATTGACACAGGATATGCAAAGAGCAATTTCAATTTCAGAATCAACACTCTACCCAGTATTACGCAGGTTAAAGAATAATGGTTTATTAGAAACATATGATCAATCATATCAAGGGAGAAATCGTAGATATTATCGCATAACAAATAGTGGGGAAGAACATTTAGGAAGAGTTAAAAAAATGTGGAGTGACTATAAAGTTAGTTTGGATTCAATTTTCGAAAAAAATAGAGAGGGGGAATAGTAATGAACACAGAAATAACAAAGTATCTACAAGAATTAAAAAAATATTTAAGACGTTTAGATGATAGTGAGATCAAAGATATTGAGGATTTCTACACAGAATATTTAGAAGATGCAGGAGTACAAACACGTGCAGAAATTGAAGAAAAAGTTGGAACACCTAGACAATTAAGTCTACGAATACTAGCAGATTATTCATTGAAGGATGATGGTAAGGAAAGTGGTGGCATTTTACCTAAGACAAATATCAAGACTGCTTGGTTAATCATTTTGGCATTACTTGCGACACCAGCAACTTTAATTATAGGGGTAGCCTTACTAGGAGTTTTAGTAGCAGCGATTGGTGTAGCTTTTGCAGTAGCAGTAACAATTATTGCTTTAGCTGGAGCAGCTATCTTTATAACTCTAACTAGCTTATATGTGGGAATATTCCTATTGTTTACAAAATTAGGAGTGGGACTATTTTATCTTGGAATAGGAATTATTGGTATCGGAGCATTAATGGTTATTCTACCAATAATTTACTTAATAATAGTAACAGTTGTAAAAATGGTAGCGAACTTCATTCGATATATTTACAGATGTTTCAACAAAAAGGGGGTTAGATAGCTATGAAAAAGACAATAATAAGTGGTTTTATAATTTCCATTATTGGCGCTATTTTATTAGCAATTGGCTTAGGGCTTAAAGGAAATAAAAGTATTGTTTTTGAAGATTTAAAACCTGTTATTGCAGATAGTACTAAAGTTACTCAAGCTCATACCTATAAAGACATTAATAAACTTGATATAGATGTTAAAGATGTTAATGTGGAATTTAGAGAAGGAAAGAACTATTCTGTAAGGTACGAAGGTGCAAAATCTAGCTCCCCAACGGTAAAGAAGTCTGGTAATCAACTGCAAATTAAAGGACGCTTAAGTAGTCATAGCATAAGATTTAATGGAATGAGCATGTATGATGATTATTATCGAAATTCTGATCGAAATAAGATGATAATTACTTTACCAAAAGATAGTAAATTAGATGAACTAAATCTTAAATTATCTGATTCTTTATTATCACAGGTTAATATGACAGGAATTGAAGCAGATCGAGTTAAGGCATCTATTCATGATACTAAACTAGATTTAAGAGATGCTAATTTTGGAAATGTAGAATTATCTGCAGGCGATTCAGATATTAGTATGACTAATACAGTATTAAGTAATGGTAAGTTAGACTTAAATGACACAGATGTACGCTTAGATGGCGGATCATTGATGCAAGTTGAAATGAATATCACTGACGGAGATGTGGATTACAATAATTTGTCTATTCAAGGCGGTAACTTACGTAATAATGATGGTGACATTAAGATGAGTGATACACAAATTCAAGGTGGATACAAGATAGATGATGCTGACGGAGATGTACTAGTTTCTCGTGTTACAGTTGATGGCTATCGAGTTCAAAGTAATGATGGCGACGTAAGATTATTTGAACAAACAACAAGTAATGGTAATGTTTTAGAGAAGAATTCTAACTCAGATAATGTATTAGATATTATAAGTAATGATGGCGATATTACTGTAAATTAATTAAGGAGGAGACAAATATGAAAAAATTGACTAAATCAAATGATAAAGTTTTGACTGGTGTATTAGGTGGTTTTGCAGAATATTTTGGAGCAGATAAGGCTCTAGTTAGAATTATTGGTGCTGCATTGATGATGGTAACTGGATTCTTCCCAGGAGTATTTCTTTATATTATTGCAGCAGTAATAATGCCAGAAAAAACAGACAAAGATAATGACGACGTAGTTGAAGGCGAATTTCACGAGAAATAATGAGTATCAAAAAGTATGTTTAGGAAACTGAGCATACTTTTTTATTAGCAAGCATTTCGGATTTTAAATAAAGTAATTACTGAGTGATAGCAAAAGAGCAACACCTTAGTCAGTATTATAATCATGATATACTTTCAAATGCTGATATGTTTAGAAAGCATGAGGCTAAAAGGGTTAAATATTACTTTGACGTATGATACAGTAGACTTGTAGGAAGAAAGATAATGATTTCTCGAGAAAAAAAGATAGGAAAGTGCACAAAACTATCAGTAATTATCATTGTCCTACTTGAAAATAGTAGTGAAGTTAGAGCTAGATTTAAGTATGGAGTGATAAAATATGGAAAAAGTACAAGAATTACAAAGATTAGTCGCAGAGTTATATGACAGTTTTGAAAATGATAATCGTAAAGGTGTAGAAGAAATTCGTCAAGTTCTAGCAAATGTAAATGAAAAGTATAAAACAAGTAGTCATCCATTGGCTTGGACAGGAAGATTGGTACTTTATCTACAAGTGAATGCTGTGAAAAAAGACTTATATTTGACACCAGAACAAAAGGATATTATCAAGAAATTGGCTAGAATTGGTAAAAGAACAAATTTGAATTATGTTTATCTTAGTCCAGTGGATGATGCTAAACAATTTGTTTAGTTAAATAATTAGTAATAGTTTGAAGTCAGCGAATCAAATTTTTGATTAAATTTGGTTCGCTGATTTTTTTATAGATTAAATATACGGAATTATACATTGTAACATAAATGTAATATTTTTAACTTTATTTACCCAACGTGTGCAATGAGTTCTTGTAAGCGTTGGTAGAAGTGGCTTTTTACGACTTGCACATATTGAGCAAAAATGATTAGATTATGAAAAAATATCTCATTCACAATCAAACGTATTGTTAAATAAGCGTTTTCATAAGTAGCATAAAGATCTTTGTGAATTTTGAGATAATTATTTTATATGTTGAAAAACAATATTTTGCATGATATTATTATCTCGTAAATTAAAGAAAACGTTTTCTTAAAAGGAGTACATAAGGAGGTCCAATGATGTCAGATAAATATATTATGGCTATCGACGAAGGTACTACAAGTACACGTGCGATTATCTTCGACAAAAAAGGAAATAAAGTTGCTGAAGGACAAAAAGAATTTCGTCAATATTTCCCTCAACCAGGCTGGGTAGAACATGACGCTAATGAAATTTGGAACGCAGTATTATCAACAATAGCTAATTCTTTTATTAGCTCAGGAATACAACCAAAACAAATTGCAGGTATTGGTATTACTAACCAACGTGAAACAACTATTATTTGGGACAAAGAAACAGGATTACCAATTTATAACGCTATTGTTTGGCAATCAAGACAAACAAGTGACATTGCACAAAAATTAATTGATGAAGGTTATTCTGATACTATTCATGAAAAGACAGGTTTAATCATTGATGCCTACTTCTCAGCAACAAAGATTCGTTGGATCTTAGATCATGTAGAAGGCGCTCAAGAACGTGCTGAAAAAGGTGAATTATTATTCGGTACGATTGATACATGGCTTACATGGAAATTAACAGGTGGTAAAGTTCACGTAACAGATTATTCTAATGCTAGTCGTACAATGTTGTTCAACATTCATGATTTGAAATGGGATAAAGAAATTTTAGAATTATTGAATATTCCTGAAGCTCTATTACCAGAAGTTAAAGGAAATTCTGAAATCTATGGTCAAACTGCAGCATACCACTTCTTTGGTAGTCAAGTTCCTATTTCCGGTATGGCTGGTGACCAACAATCTGCTTTATTCGGTCAACTAGCTTTAGAAGATGGAACAGTTAAGAATACTTATGGTACAGGTTCATTTATTGTAATGAATACAGGTAATAAACCAGTTCTTTCTAAGAATAACTTGTTAACAACTATTGGATATTCTATCGATGGCAAGATTAATTTTGCTTTAGAAGGTTCAGTATTTGTATCTGGTTCAGCACTTCAATGGTTAAGAGATAGTATGGAAATCATTGAATCAGCTCCTGAATCAGAAAGAGCAGCAAATGAATCAACTAACCATAATGAAGTTTACGTTGTTCCAGCCTTTACAGGTTTAGGTGCTCCTTACTGGGATAGTGATGCTCGCGGGGCAGTGTTCGGATTGACACGTGGTACAACTAAGAATGACTTTATTAAAGCTACTTTACAATCACTTGCTTACCAAACAAGAGATGTATTAGATACGATGGAAAAAGATACAGGTATTAAGATTCCAGTCCTTCGTGTTGACGGTGGAGCTGCTATGAATAATTACTTGTTACAATTCCAATCTGATTTACTTAATAAGTCAGTTGAAAGAGCTGGAAACTTGGAAACAACAGCTCTAGGTGTAGCTTTCTTAGCTGGATTGGCAGTTGGTTTCTGGAAAGACACAGATGAATTGAAAGAATTATTTACAGTTGGTCGCAGATTTGAACCAGAAATGTCCGATGATGCTAGAGAATATCTATATGCTGGATGGAAGAACGCAGTAGAAGCAACACGTATATTCAAACATAAAATAAACGAAAATCTTTAGGAGGAAGATACAATGACATTTTCAATTAAAACACGTAAAAACACAGTTGATAAATTAAAGAATGAAGAATTAGATTTGTTAGTAATTGGTGGGGGAATTACAGGTGCAGGTGTTGCCCTCCAAGCTACAGCTTCCGGTTTGAAGACTGGTTTAGTTGAAATGCAAGACTTTGCTGAAGGAACAAGTTCTCGTTCTACAAAATTAGTTCATGGTGGTATCAGATATCTAAAGACATTTGATGTAGGTGTTGTTGCAGATACTGTACAAGAACGTGCAGTTGTTCAAGGAATTGCTCCACATATTCCAAGACCTTTCCCAATGTTATTACCTATTTATGATGATCCAAGTTCAACATTCGACATGTTCAGTGTTAAGATTGCGATGGACTTATATGACCGCTTAGCTGGAGTAACAGGCACACAATATGCTAACTACACAATTTCTCGTGAAGAAGTATTACAACGTGAACCAAACTTGAAGAGCGATAAGTTATTAGGTGCAGGTGTTTACCTTGATTATGTAAATAATGATGCTCGTCTAGTTATTGAAAACATTAAAGAAGCTGATGAATTAGGTGGCTTAATGGCTAGTCACGTTAAGGTTGTAGGTGTTCTTCATGATGATAATGGTCGCATCAATGGCGTAAAAGCTAAAGATTTATTAACAGATGAAGAATTTGAAATCAAAGCTAAGATGGTAATTAATACTACAGGTCCATGGGTAACTAAGACATTAGGTTTAGATGACAAGAATGGTGAAGGCGAAGTAATTCGTCCAACTAAGGGTGTGCATTTAGTTGTAGATAGCTCACGTCTAAGAGTTCCTCAACCAACATACTTTGATTCCGGAATTGGCGACGGTCGTATGATTTTCGTTGTTCCACGTGAAAACAAGACATACTTTGGTACAACAGATACAGACTACACTGGTGATTACAAGCATCCAAGAGTTGAACAAGCTGATGTAGATTATCTATTGAAAGCTATCAACAACAGATATCCAGAAGCTGAAATTACAATTAATGATATCGAAGCAAGCTGGGCAGGTTTAAGACCACTTCTATCTGGTAATGGAAGTTCTGACTATAACGGTGGTGGATCTAACACTGGTAAAGTATCAGATGAAAGTTTCGAAAACTTAATTAAGACAGCTGTAGCATACAGTAAAGATGAAGCAAGTCGTGGCGAAGTTGAAAAATCAATCAGCAGCTTGAAGACAGCTTCAGCAGAAAAGACTCTAAGCCCATCACAAGTATCTCGTGGTTCTTCACTTAAAGTAGGTGATGATGGTTTAATCACACTTTCTGGTGGTAAGATTACTGACTATCGTAAGATGGCAGCTGGAGCAATGGAATTAATCCGTAAGTTATTCAAAGAACTATTTAATAAAGATGTACGCGAAGTTGATTCCAAGAAATTACAAGTTTCAGGTGGACACTTTGATCCTACAAACGTTGATGAAACAATGAAATTCTACCAAAAGATTGCGATGGACAAAGGTATGCCAGCTGCAGATGCTGCTGACTTAGCAAATCGCTTCGGTTCAAATACAAGTCGTGTAATTTCTTACGCAGATGATGTAGAAGCAGCTCCAGGTTTAACTTTAGCTGACACATTGAGCTTACATTACTCTGTAAACGAAGAAATGACCTTGAATTTAGTAGACTTCTTATTACGTCGTACAAACTATGTTCTCTTCCATAAAGATGAATTAATGATGAAGAAAGATGCCTTTGTTGATGAAATGGCACGCATCATGGAATGGAATGAAGAAGAAAAAGCAGCTGCAGCTAAGCAATTAGATGAAACTATTGCAGAATCAAGCTTAGCATACTTGAAGTAAACAGCTGATAAAACTAAATTATAGAGGTGATTTGTGTGAACGGGTTTTTAGGAGAATTTTTAGGGACAATGGTCCTAATCGTACTAGGTGTGGGCACGGGTGCTGGTGTTAACCTTAAAACATCATATGCACGTAATTCAGGTTGGCTATTCATCACAATTGCTTGGGGTATGGCTGTAACATTTGGTGTTTATGTAGCTGGTAGCTTTGGTTCTCAAGGACATTTAAATCCTGCTGTTACAATCCCATTCGCAATCTTTGGATTCTTCCCATGGGATCAAGTATTACCATATTTGTTAGGCCAATTCTTAGGAGCTTTTGTTGGTGCAGTTTTAGTTATCATCCAATATGGAGCACAATTTAAGAATGCAAAAGACTCTAATGATGGTAATGTAGTTGGAATTTTTGCAACAGGTCCTGCTATTAACAATGGCTTATACAATTTCTTAAGTGAAACAATCGCAACTTTTGTATTCATCCTAACATTATTAAACTTAGGAGACTTTACAAAGGGATTGAAGCCATTGATTGTTGGTTTACTAATCATGGTAGTTGGTCAAGCTTTAGGTGGAACAACAGGATTTGCCTTGAATCCAGCTCGTGACTGGGCTCCAAGATTTGCTTACTCAGTATTACCAGTACCTAATAAAGGTGATTCAAACTGGGGTTATGCTTGGGTTCCAATGTTTGGCCCATTAGCAGGTGGTTTAATTGCAGCTTGTGTTCAATATTTCTTAATGTAATAGGTAAATATATATTTCAGAGGAGAAGTGTAAAGGGTTTGCACTTCTCTTTTTTTATATATAAAAGTGTGCTACAATTTATCTTTTGAAGACAATAAAAGATAACGAGGTGAAAAAGTTGAAGCAGCCATTAATTTCATTTAAACATGTTGTTAAAAGCTATGATGACGATGTTCAGGTACTGAAAGATGTAAGTTTTGATATAGAAGAGGGTAAATTCTATACGCTGCTGGGTCCTTCAGGTTGTGGGAAAACTACAATTTTGAATATTATTGCAGGTTTGTCTGATGCTACATCGGGGGACGTTTATTTTGATGGTAAACGAATAAATGATGTACCAGCTAACAAGCGACAAGTTAATACAGTATTTCAAGACTATGCATTATTCCAACATTTGAACGTGTACGATAACATCGCATTTGGATTGAAAATAAAGAAAGTTCCAGCTGATAAAATTAAGGAAAAGGTTACTGAGGCCTTGCGTATGGTACGTTTAGATGGTTATGAAGATCGAGCTATATCTGAAATGTCAGGTGGGCAAAGACAACGTGTTGCAATTGCAAGAGCGATCGTATTGGATCCTAAGGTTCTCTTGTTAGATGAGCCGCTTTCAGCTTTGGATCAAAAGTTAAGAGCAGAAATGCAATATGAATTACGTTCATTACAAAAGAAACTAGGAATAACATTTATTTTTATTACTCATGATCAAGAAGAAGCTTTGGCGATGAGTGATGAAATCTTTGTTTTAAATAATGGTAATATTGTTCAAAGTGGAACGCCAGTAGACATTTATGATGAACCAATTAATCATTATGTGGCAGATTTTATTGGAGAATCTAACATTGTAAATGGAATAATGATTAAAGATGAGTTGGTAGAGTTTGCTGGTCAACAATTTCCTTGTGTTGACGGGGGAATGAAGCCTAACGAACCAGTTGAAGTTGTGATCAGACCTGAAGATTTAGTTTTGACAAGCCCAGAAAAGGGACAATTGAAGGTTAAAGTAGATACACAATTATTCAGAGGGGTTCATTATGAAATTCGTTGTACAGATGCCTTAGGTAATAAATGGTTAGTACATTCTACCAAGCGAGCTGTACCAGGTGAAAATATTGGACTTTCATTTGGACCTGAAGATATCCATGTTATGAGATTCAATGAATCAGAAGAAGATTTTGATGCTCGTTTGGATAGCTATAATGATTAATAGGGGGAATAGTAAATGAAAAAGATAAATCCTTTATTAACAATCCCTTATTATCTATGGATAGGTTTATTTGTAATTGCTCCAGTGTTGTTAATTGTCTATTATTCTTTCATAGACATCCATGGGAACTTCACTTTAAGTAACTATGGAAATTATTTCGGTTCAGGCAAGTATTTAATGATGACTGTTAACTCATTCCTATATGCTTTTATTATTACCTTTTTTACGGTTTTAGTAAGTTATCCCATGGCATATTTTTTGACGAAGTTAAAGCATAAAGAACTTTGGCTATTGTTAGTCATCTTACCAACCTGGGTTAATTTGTTGTTAAAAGCTTATGCCTTTATTGGTATTTTTGGAATTGACGGAAGTGTAAATCATTTCCTTAGTTTTTTTGGAATAGGACCTAAACAGATATTATTTACTGATTTTAGTTTTATTGTTGTTGCGACCTATATTCAAATACCTTTCATGATAATGCCAATATTTAATGCCCTTGAAGAAATTAATCCGTCAGTTTTACGTGCTAGTCGAGATTTAGGTGCTAATGAATGGCAAACCTTCTTTAAAGTTGTAATGCCATTATCTATGAATGGGGTAAAAAGTGGAATTCAAGCAGTATTTATTCCATCGCTCTCACTATTTATGTTGACACGTTTGATAGGAGGAAATAGGGTAATCACTCTAGGTACTGCTATCGAAGAACATTTCTTGGTAACACAAAATTGGGGAATGGGTTCAACAATTGGTGTTGTTTTGATTGTTATAATGTTCATTGTTATGGTAATTACCGGCGAGAAAAGGGGGCATAAATAGATGAAGAAAATTAATTGGAAAAATGTGTATCTATGGGTAATGTTTATCTTCTTATATGCACCAATCTTTTACTTAATATTTTATGCCTTTAATAGCGGTGAAACGATGAATAGATTTGAAGGTTTTAGTTGGGTTCATTTTCAAGAATTATTCGCTGATACGCGATTATTGATAATTTTGTTAGAAACTTTTATTTTAGCTTTCTTATCAGCATTGATTGCGACTATGATAGGAACTTTTGGTGCAATTTCAATTTATCGTTACCAAAAACGCAGAACAAGACTGGCTTTATTATCATTAAATAATATTTTGATTGTATCGCCAGATGTTATTATAGGTGCTAGTTTCTTAATTCTATTTACACTATTAGGTTCCTGGATACATAGTTTATCATTAGGATTTGCTAGTGTACTGTTATCCCACATAGCTTTCAGTATTCCAATTGTAGTTTTGATGGTATTACCCAAATTACAAGAAATGCAAGATTCTTTGACGATGGCAGCTTATGATCTAGGTGCAAATCACTGGCAAGTTTTAACAAATGTTGTACTCCCTTACCTAACACCAGGAATAATTGCAGGATACTTTATGGCATTTACATATTCATTGGATGATTTTGCAGTTACATTCTTTGTTACAGGGAATGGCTTTACAACTCTGTCAGTTGAAATTTACTCACGTGCTAGACGAGGAGTTAGTTTGGAGATTAATGCTTTGAGTGCATTAGTATTCTTGTTCTCTTTAGTTTTAGTAATAGGTTATTACTTTATTAGTCGTGATAATAGCGCCAATCATCGCCGCCAAGGTAAGCAAGTTAGAAAAGGGGTGCTACGCTAATGAAAAAATTACTAGCACTAATATCAGGAATTATTGTAATTATTGTATGTTTGTCCTTAGGTGTTATGAGACTTAATCGCACAGAAAACACACAAACGAATAGCAGTAGTAAGAAAGTGTTAAATATCTACAATTGGGGAGATTACATTGATCCACAATTGGTAAAGAAGTTTGAAAAACAAACAGGATATAAAGTTAATTACGAAACTTTCGATTCTAATGAAGCAATGTTTACTAAGATTAAGCAAGGTGGAACACCATATGATATTGCTGTTCCAAGTGATTATATGATTCAAAAAATGGCAAAGGAAAAATTGCTATTGCCATTAGATAAACACAAGATAAAAGGAATGGATAACAATGATCCACAATTCTTGGATTTAAGTTTTGATAAGCATAATAAATATTCTGTACCTTATTTCTGGGGAACACTGGGAATTGTATATAACGATAAGTATATAAAACCAGGTGAAATAACTAATTGGAATGACTTGTGGAATTCTAAGTACCGTAAGCAAATTTTGTTTATTGATGGTGCTAGAGAGTTCATAGGAATTGGGCTAAATAGTTTAGGATATTCTTTAAACTCTAAGAATGATTCTCAGATTAATCAGGCATATGATAAGTTAAAGGATCTAACACCTAATGCTAAAGCTTTTGTAGCAGATGAAATTAAAACGTATATGCAAAACGATGAAGCGCCTTTGGCAGTAACATATTCGGGGGAAGCATCAGAAATGTTAGATAATAATTCTCATCTTCACTATGTAATCCCAGATGATGGAACTAACTTGTGGTTTGATAATATTGTTATTCCTAAGACAGCTAAGAATGTTAAAGGTGCGTATGAATTCATTAACTTCATGTTAGAACCAAAGAATGCTGCACAAAATGCAGAATATATTGGTTATGCTACGCCAAATGATAAAGCAGCTAAATTACTTCCTAAGTCTATAACTTCTGATAAGCAATTCTATCCTACTAAGAAGCAGATGAGTAGAATGGAAGTATATGCTGACCTAGGTCAAACATATCTAGAAAAATATAACGATGACTTTTTAGAATTAAAAATGTATCGACAATAAAAAAGCAGTATTGGTATTTTCACCAGTACTGCTTTTTAAATTCTAATTAAAAACACAACAAAACAACCCTTAGCTTCTTCATTTAACTTTAATATCACTTGGAATCTAATGTTCCCTGTCTTCAATGAAGCTAAGAGTTGTTAATCTTATAATAAGGAGTTCTACTCAATTGTTCCCACACCTTTAAAAATGTTTTCTATCTGTTGGTTCATAACCTAACAAGATCTCCTAATTAATCCAATTAGTAACGCAATTCAAAATCAAGATTTTCTGACATATTAAAATGTCTAAACTCAAGTTGTTGGTTCTATCACCCTCTAAGGACTTATTGCAACAACGACTATTCAGTTGTATGATTCGTACTAATTGTGGGAATCCTTTGACTCCTTACACTTATTTTATAACATATATTTCTCTTTATTGCAAGCGTTTTCCTAGGTTAAATAAAATTAACTTATTTTTAAGAAATATATTGACAATAATATAAAGCCTTTTGTATAATCGATTACAACAAATGACGGAAAGGAAGAAGTATTATGAGTAACTCTAAGATTAATGAATTGAATATTCGTTGGCAAAGCCAGTATTAGGGTTGTTTCTGTGAGTACAGATACGACCTTGTCAGATTGTCGTATCTGTGCTGGCTACATATTATATTTCTTCAATTGCCCGCACGGATTAAGTACTTCGTGCGGGTTTTGCTTTTTTAGGCATCTCCTGCAAAATGTGGGAGGTGCCTTTTTTGTTGGTACGACAATTTGAACAAATAATTGAAGATAAATTTCAAAGAAAGGATTTTAAGAAAAATGAAAAGATTAATAGCAACAATTATTGCATTAGCAGTATTTTTAGGAGTAGCTTTTAACGTAGAAAAAAAGCAAGAAGAAAGCAAAAATAAAATGCCTACAGTCGCTATTTTACAAACATTAAGTCATCCAGCTTTAGACCAAATCCATCAAGGAATAGTGGATGGATTGAAAGAAGAAGGTTTTGTAAATGGTAAGACTATGAAGATTGATTACCAAAATGCTCAAGGGGATCAAAGTAACTTAAAGACAATGAGTGATAGATTTGTGCAGGAAAAAGCATCAGTACTTATCGGAATTGCTACACCTGCAGTTCAATCACTAGCAAATGAAAACAGTAAGATTCCTATCACAATGGGGGCTGTAAGTGATCCCGTTGGAACTGGTTTGGTAAAAACTTTAGAAAAGCCAGGTGGTACAGTTTCTGGGGTAATGCACAAAGAACCTGTTGCTGCTCAAGTGAAATTGATTAGAGAATTCATGCCGGACTTGAAGAATATCGGGGTAATTTACACATCCAGCGATGATTCATCAACTGCCGAATATAAGGAATTTAAGAAGCTAGCTGAAAAAGCAGGAATTACAGTTAAAACTTATACAATAACTTCTACTAATGATATTGATCAAGTATCTGCAACTATGGCAAGTGAAGTGCAAGCTGTTTATGTACCTTCTGATAATACTGTTGCTTCTGGTTTCTCTACTTTAGTAAAGAATACTAATGCGAAGAATATTCCAATTTTCCCAGGTGTTGACTCAATGATTAAAGGTGGCGGTGTAGCAACTGTTAGTGTTAGTCAATACGAATTAGGAAAATTAACAGGTAAGATGGCAGCTCAAGAACTTAGAGGTAAGAATCCAGCAACAATGCCAGTCGAAACAGTGAAAAAAGGTTCTACAGTTATTAATCAAAAACAAGCAGATAAGCTTGGTTTGAAAGTACCAGAAAGTGCTATAAAGCAAGCAAATGAGAAAGGGGAAATTATAAAATGAGTTTAGTAACATCAGCAATAGGTCAAGGCTTATTATGGGGAATATTAGCGTTAGGTTTATTCTTAACATTTAGAATTTTAAATTTCCCTGATATGACAGTTGAGGGGACATTCCCATTTGGTGCAGCTGTATGTGTATCAGCTTTGGTTCATGGAGTTAATCCAATTGTCGCAACTGCATTATCTTTTGGCGCAGGATTATTAACAGGATTAATGACAGGTTTACTTTATACAAAAGGTAGAATTCCTATTTTACTAGCAGGTATTTTAGTAATGACAGGTATTTACTCTATTAACTTACGCATACTTGGAAGAGCCAATGTTGGTTTGATGCATCAAAAGACACTATTCTCACCAGAATTTTTAAAGAATTTACCAGACGGTTTTGACAGTGTCTGTATGGGAATTATTTTTACAATAGTTATCGTAATTTTATTGGCAGTTTTTCTAAATACTGATATTGGACAAGCATTTATCGCTACTGGTGATAATGAAAAAATGGCACGTTCATTAGGAATCCATACTGACAATACAAAAATATTAGGGCTCATGATTTCTAACGGTTTAATTGGTTTAGCAGGTGGATTGATTTCACAAAATAACGGTTATGCTGATGTAAACATGGGTGTGGGAACGATCGTTATTGGTTTAGCTGCTATTATTATTGGTGAAGTAGCATATGGAGAATTGAGTTTGACTGCACGTTTGGTGGCCGTAGTAGTCGGAAGTATTTTATATCGTTTCGTGCTATTAATTGTCTTGAAACTAGGCTTCAGCACTAATGACTACAAATTACTTTCAGCAATAATTTTGGCATTCTGCTTAATGCTACCACTATTACAAAAGAAATTTCGCGTTAATAAAGTTTTGAAGAAAGGGGTTGAACGTCCATGAGCCAAGTAGCGCTAGAATTAAAGAACATTAATACTACTGTGAATATTGGAACACCTGAAGAAAAAAGAATTTTAAAGGATTTGAACTTAACTTTAGAGAAAGGTGATTTCGTAACATTACTAGGAACAAATGGTGCTGGTAAGTCAACTTTATTGAATGTAATCAATGGATCATTGAATACTACTTCTGGTCAAGTAGTTCTAAATAATCATGATTTGACTAAGTTATCAGAAGTTAAACGCGCTAAATATATCGCTCAGGTATTTCAAGATCCTAAGATGGGAACAGCTCCAAGAATGACAGTTGCTGAAAATTTATTATTAGCTACTAAACGTGGTCAAAAAAGAGGTCTAAGGCTCAGAGGGTTGAAGAAACATTTAGCAGAGTTCAAGGAAGAAACGGCACAACTACCCAATGGGTTGTCAGATAGACTGAATACTTTTGCTGGTAGCCTTTCTGGTGGTCAAAGACAGACACTAAGTTTCTTAATGGCAACAATTCAAAAGCCAGAATTGTTATTATTGGATGAACATACTGCAGCTTTAGATCCTAATACGAGTCACCAATTGTTAGAATTAACAAATGAAGTTGTAGAAAAAGAAAATTTAACATGTATCATGATTACTCACCAAATGAAAGATGCACTAAAGTATGGTAATCGAACTGTGATTTTAAATGATGGTAAGGTTGTGCTAGATGCTAAGGGTGCAGAAAGAGAAAAGTTAACTGAAGAAGATGTATTAAAATATTTCGCAAACTAAGCAAAAAGCTACTGGTTTTTGGACCGGTAGCTTTTTATTATTCAACAACAACTTTTGTTCCTGTTTTAATATTTTCATAAAACCATTTAGCATCTGCGACAGATAAACGTACACAACCATGAGAATTACTTGATTTTCCCAATTGTTCAGCTTCGGAAACGACATAATTACCGTTAGCATCAACTGGAACTGTATGGAAAAGATAAATTCCGTGATCTTTAAAAGATACCCAGTAGTTTGCACCTTCACCAGACTGAGCATTGTAGAAATGATCGCCACGCTCAGCTTGAATTTCGAAAGTTCCCTTAGGTGTTTCTTGACCCTTGGAGCCAGTAGAACATAACATGGTATATAAAACTTTATTACCATTCATAAGGTAGACGCGATGCTTGCTAGTTGAAACTTTGACCCACATATTGGGATAGGCATTAACATCTGGATATGGTTTTTTCTCAGATGGACTTTGCCAATCTACTTTAGATGCTTGGTGAGTAACAACAGTTTCGACACTGGAACTACTCGAATTAACATTTTGACTAGCTGTATTTTTAGCATAATTAAAAAGTAACTTGTAACCACCAGCGGCAATTACGACAAGTATCAGTAGAAATTTGAAAAAATTCTGTTGATGTTTTCTTTTGCTAAATTTTTCAGATCTAGAAGGCAAAACTAGCACCCCTTTCTCTCTATACTAATTTAACGTATAGCAGATTAATAGTCAAAAATAAGCAGATAAAGTTGATAAAACTTAATAATTTTGTGAGAGTATTGTATTTTCAAAAAATACATGTTATACTGTAGTTTCTATATTATACGGTTTAGCTAGGAAAAGGTCCTAGCTTTTTTCATATCGAAATAGAGATGATTTTGACAGTGTAAGAGCCAGCTGGAGCAATAACAGTAGCTGTGTGACCAACTTTTTTGTGCATAATAGCCTTACCTATAGGGGAAACAAAAGAAATTTTGTTATCATCAACATTAACTTCTTGCTTTCCAACGATCTGATATGTTTCTAGGTCGTTTTCATCATCATCGAATTGGATAGTTACAGTGGTTCCAATATCTACACTATCAGCATTTTTAGGAGTTATGATTTCTGCATATTGAAGTTGTTTATTTAAGTAGCGTAATCGACTTTCTAAATGACGTAAGTCACGTTTAGCGGCACTATATTCAGCATTCTCTGATAAATCGCCTAAAGCTCTAGCTTCTTGAAGTTGTTTGATTTTAGCCGGACGATCAAGTTTTAATTGTTCAATTTCATTTTCGATTTGTTTATAACCGTTTGGTGTCATTTTTTGGAAATATATTTTGGGCATATTGTCACCTCTTTGTAAGTTATAGAGATAATTATAATAAGAAAAATTTCAAATTCCAATAGTAAATAATTGACACAAGGAAGTAGTCATTGTATAGTGGTTACTTATAAAATGTTAGTAAGAGAGAAGTGAGTGAAATAATTACTGCAGATATTTTAGGATTAACAGCTTTAATTGGTATTTTATTATTAGTTCAAAGTAGTTTAACAAAACGTAAAAAGTAAAGATATTAATAATCTATATATGTTGGGCAATAGATAGTCAATATTGACATTTTTTATACAAGAATATATATTATAAGTAATCATTCTTATCTGAACTTAGATGAAGTAGTCAAAGTGCTTTGTCCACGTTCCCTATTTTAATTTATGGGGCGTGGTGTAGGCACTTTTTTATTTGTTTAAATTTATGTATTGTAAAGGAGTAAGGAGGTAAGGGCATGGCTACAATGGTACCAACAGAATTTGATACAATCGCTGCAATTTCAACTCCACCTGGAGAAGGGGCGATTTCAATTGTTCGTTTAAGTGGAGAAGATGCTGTTAAGATTGCAAATAAGGTGTTTAAAGGAAAAAATTTAGAAAAAGTTCCAACACATACCATTAATTACGGACATATTGTTAATCCTAAAACTAATGAAGAACTTGATGAAGTAATGGTGTCAGTAATGTTAGCACCTAGAACATTTACTCGTGAAGATGTTATTGAAATAAATTGTCACGGAGGGATTGTTCCAACTAACCAAATTCTACAATTACTATTATCAAATGGAGCAAGATTAGCAGAACCTGGTGAATTCACAAAGCGTGCTTTCTTACATGGAAGAATTGACTTAACTCAAGCAGAATCTGTAATGGATTTAATTAGAGCTAAGACTGATCGTTCAATGAAAGTGGCTTTAAATCAATTAGATGGTAATTTATCACATTTAATTAGAAACTTACGTCAAGATATCTTAGATGTTTTGGCTCAAGTTGAAGTTAATATTGACTATCCAGAATACGACGATGTGGAAACACTAACCACTAAGATGTTACGTGAAAAAGCAATTGAAGTTAAGAAGAGTATTCAACAATTGTTAACAACTGCTAAGCAAGGAAAAGTTTTACGTGAAGGCTTGGCAACTGCAATTGTAGGACGACCAAATGTTGGGAAATCAAGTCTATTGAATCATTTACTTCATGAAGACAAAGCAATCGTAACAGATATTGCTGGAACAACACGCGATGTAATTGAGGAATATGTTAATGTAAGAGGCGTTCCTTTGAAATTGATCGATACAGCCGGAATCCGAGAAACTGAAGATAAAGTTGAAAGGATAGGGGTTGAACGTTCCAGAAAGGCAATCGAACAAGCTGATTTAGTTATGTTAGTTTTAAATGCTAGCGAAGAGTTAACTGATGAAGATAAAGAATTAATTCAGGCTACGAGTGGTAAAAAGAGAATTGTTATCTTAAATAAGACAGATTTACCACAAAAGCTTAATATGGATGAAGTGCGTGAATTAGTGCCAGAAGATGAACTTATTACGACATCTGTTTTAAAGAAAACAGGGGTAGATAAGTTAGAAGAAAAAATTGCAGAATTATTCTTTGGCGGAATAGAGAATTCACAATCTACAATTATGGTAACCAATGCTCGTCATATTGCTTTATTAAACCAAGCAGAGGATTCTTTAGATGCAGTTTTACAAGGATTAGATTCTGGAATGCCAGTCGATCTATGTCAAATTGATATGACAAATGCCTGGGATGAACTAGGTGAAATTACGGGCGATTCTTACCAAGATGAATTATTAACACAGTTGTTTAGTCAATTCTGTCTAGGAAAATAAGAAAAAGAACAAAGAGGGAAATCATGGAATTCGGAAAAAGATATAAAGCTAAAGACTATGATGTAATTGTTGTTGGGGCAGGACATGCTGGATGCGAGGCAGCCTTGGCTTCAGCTAGAATGGGTAATGAAACTTTACTAATTACAATTAACCTTGAAATGGTTGCATTTATGCCATGTAATCCATCTATTGGTGGTCCAGCTAAGGGGATTGTAGTTAGAGAAATTGATGCCATGGGTGGCGAAATGGGACGTAATATTGATAAGACTTACGTTCAAATGAGAATGTTGAATACAGGTAAGGGACCTGCTGTACGTGCTTTAAGAGCCCAAGCTGACAAGCGTCAATATTCTATTGAAATGAAACATACAATTGAACAAACACCACATTTAACTTTGCGTCAAGGAATTGTTGATGACTTGATTATTGAAGATGGTGAAGTTAAAGGTGTAGTAACCAATACTGGTGCTTGCTATGGTGCGAAATCAGTAGTTTTAACAACTGGTACAGCTGCTCGTGGAAAGATTATCATTGGTGAATTAATGTATTCTTCTGGTCCAAACAATACTCAACCAGCTTTAGAATTATCCAAGAACTTAGCTAAATTAGGATTTGAATTAAAGAGATTTAAGACAGGTACTCCACCTCGTGTCGATGGAAATACTATTGATTACGACAAGACAGAAGAACAACCAGGTGACGTAGAACCTAACCACTTTAGTTATGAGTCTAAGGATGAAGATTACTTAAAAGTTAAGGATCAATTATCATGTTGGTTAACATATACTAACGAATATACACATAAAATTATTCAAGATAATTTAGACAGAGCACCAATGTTTACTGGTGTTATTGAAGGGGTTGGACCTCGTTACTGTCCATCAATCGAAGACAAGATTGTACGTTTTTCTGACAAACCTCGTCATCAATTGTTCTTGGAACCTGAAGGACGTAATACCGATGAATACTATGTTCAAGGTTTATCAACATCTTTACCAGAAGAAGTTCAACAAGAAATGGTACGTTCTATTGATGGCTTAGAACATGCTGAAATGATGCGTCCAGGTTATGCAATTGAATATGATGTTGTTTCACCATATCAACTAAGACCAACATTGGAAACTAAGTTGATCAAGGGACTATACACAGCTGGACAAACTAACGGTACTTCTGGTTATGAAGAAGCTGCAGGTCAAGGCTTTATTGCTGGTGTAAATGCTGGTCGTCGTGCTAAGGGACTAGAAGAAATTACTTTGAAGCGTAGTGATGCTTATATTGGTGTTATGATTGATGATTTAGTAACAAAGGGAACAAACGAACCTTATCGTCTTTTAACTTCACGTGCAGAATATCGTTTAATTTTACGTCATGATAATGCGGATTTACGTTTAACAGAATTAGGTCATGAAATTGGATTGATTTCAGATGAACGTTATGCTGCTTTTGAAGAGAAAAAAGCACAGATTGAAGCCGAAAAGCAAAGATTATCTAAAATTAGAATTAAGCCAAACGCGGAAGTTAATGCTTTTGTAGAGGCTCATGGCGATCGTGAATTAAAAGATGGGGTACTTGCAACTGAATTCTTAAGAAGACCTTATGTAACTTATCAAGATCTATTGAAATTCATCCCAGCACCTGCTGAACCATTAGATAGACGTGTAATTGAACAAATTGAAATACAATTCAAGTACGAAGGATATATCAAGAAAGAATATGCTAAAGTTGAAAAACTAAAGCGTATGGAAGCTAAGAAGATTCCAGCAAGAATTGATTACTCTCGTATTGAAGGAATTGCTACTGAAGCTCAACAAAAATTAGCTAAGATTCAACCTGAAACATTAGCACAAGCTGGACGTATCTCAGGGGTAAATCCAGCTGACTTGTCCATTTTAGCTGTTTATATTGAACAAGGAAAGATTGCTAGAGTCGACGATTAGCATAAATTTACTTTTTCTTATACATTTTGAAAAAATTTGTCGGGAAAATTCATATTTTCTTCACAATTAAAAGGTATTATATAAACATAAGCTAATGATAAATTAACCCCATTTATTATTAGACTTTTTCATTTTTTCTCATACCTTATAGTTTTCTCCCCTAATTAAATAAAACTATAAGGTGATATAACATATAACTCCTTTTTCTCCATGGTTTTTCTGTTGTTGACCATGGAGTTTTTTTATATATAAGAATTTATTTTTTATTGAAAATGAGCTAGATAAATTTACCTAAAAATAACAAAAAAGTTCTATACCAATACGTCGGTATAAAACTTTTTTTATTGATATTAGTAAGTTTCGCTATCTAAATGATGATTATAATACTCAACCTTAATATCATCTTTTGAAACAATTAATTTAGTAACTGAACCATTTCTAGGTCCAAGTTCAGCTGCTCCCAATTCTGGGGCAAAACGATCTACAATACTTCTAATTGTAATACTGTGACTAACAAGAAGAATGTTTTCACCATCTTGGCGATGACGACGAAGATGATCAAAGCCAGCATTGATTCTAGCCCAGTATTGTTCATCTGTTTCTGCATCTTTGAATGGGTCAATTTCATTTAAAAAGTCGCGAGTTTTACCTAAACTATAGTTTGCAATAAGTTCGTTATATGAACGATAGCCACCATGTTGAGCACCTAACATTGTCCAAACTTGTGAAGAGTCATTGCCTTCAAAATAACCAAAGCTTTGTTCACGGAAATTGCGAATTTCTTTAGGTGTAATATCATTGGATGCAATGTTTTCTTCAAGAATATAACGACATGTTCTCATAGCACGAGTTGTATCTGAATGATATGCATGATCAAAATTGATATGAGCTAGATGACGTCCAGCACTATGAGCATCTTCCATTCCCTTAGGAGTTAGTGGGGAATCGCACCAACCTTGGAGACGGTTATACTTATTTAAAAATGTTTGTCCATGACGAACCATGTAAATTGTAAATGCCATTGAATACAAAACCTTTCTCTAAATTTAATCTACTATAAATTTTAACATAGAAAAACTAGTTTAGGTCCAATTTATTATCTGAATATTTTTGACCTAGGTAAACAGTTAAAAATGATAATAAGATTAATACGATGATGCAAGTAAGACTAGCTTCAATACCGAAAGCACCACCATTTAACCAAGGATGGTGAGGTACAGAAGTAGACTTAAATAATAGTTCTGTCCCACTAATTCCAGAAACTGGAGTACCAAAGAATGGGCCTTCAGCAAAATTCCAAGCACCATGGAGAGCACCACATAGCCAAAGATCACCTGTATAAAAACGAAGCAAGGCTGTTAGAATACCGAATGCAAGCAGACCAACAAACCCTTCGAGCGAAACACCAGCATTTCCTAAGTGACCACTTGCAAAGAAGAGGGCACTAAGAGCAATTGCCCAAAATACACCTAATTTTTCAGTAATCCTTCCTTGAACATAACCACGACAAACAATTTCTTCGGTAGTTCCTTGGATGAGAAATCCAGTAAGCATTAATACAAATAAAACAATATTTTTACTTGACCATACAATCTTAGTAGTAAAACCTCCACCAAAAACAGCAATGGCGAAAATTATAGCAAAAGCTAGAAAACCTATGAGGTATCCTATGCCAAATTTTTAAGCAATTTTATCTTTCTTAAATGGCATAACAATATCAAGTGCATCTAAATTATTTTTAGCACGATAATAAATAAAGAGATAGATAGGAACAATAATCTCACCTATTAAAGTGATAGTTAGAAATACAGGAGTATCAGTGGAAGTACCAGGATTTGATATAAAAACGATGTATTTACAGCCTAAGTACTTGAAGAAAGTAGGAGAGATTGTAAGTCTTGTTGGAGATAATATTGTTAATTTTGAACTAGTAGAAGAATAAGAATAGCAATCAGGGCGATGCAAAAAAAGCATTGCTCTTTTTTGTTGGTTTAAAAAATACGGTGTAAGTTAGACGTTGCCACCAGTTTTGAGATAATAAGAATGTAAGGTTGATATGAATAAAAGAAAGGTTGATTAACATAAGTTTAAGAGACAAACAAATAGAACAAGCAAGTAAGATTTTAAAAAAGACTTGACAAGAATGGTTTACAATAGTAAACTTATCTCAACATTTACGTTTACACATGTAGACAATAAGGAGGGGAAGAGAATGAGTACAATAGTAGTTAAACCTCATATCACAGATGCTGAATGGGAAGTTATGCGTGTAGTCTGGGCGAATGGTTGAGTGACTAGTAAAGAAATCATCTCCATATTGAAAGAAAAAATGGACTGGAAACAAGCCACTATCAAAACGCTCCTAGGTCGACTGGTTGAAAAAGGCGTACTAAATACAGAGCAAGAAGGTAGAAAATTTATTTATACTACCAATATTGAAGAGAAAGAAGCCGTAGGAAATTATACAGACGATATTTTCAACCGTATTTGTCGAAAGAATGTCGGGAATGTAGTAGGGAGTATCATTGAAGATCATGTCTTAAGCTTCGATGATATCCAGCGACTAGAAGAAATATTAGAGATGAAAAAAGTTTTCGCAGTAGAAGAAGTGGATTGTCAGTGTACGGAAGGGCAATGCGATTGCCATTTACATCATCATGGAGAATACGTAGCGAAAAAATTGGAGAATAAATCGTTTGTCATAGAAGGGGGTGAATCTGTAGAGGTTGATTTAGCGACTAAAAAAGCAGTACTTGAAAGTCAAACAAAGATTGATACCTAAACGCTCAATGCTGCTTTAGCAGAAACTAACTATTCAGTATTAAGTGCATAAAGTACGAATACCATTTATTCATAGATAGTAGATAGAGACAAAGTATAGAACCCTTTTCATGAGAATTATATGCAGTGTTAGATGAGAAAGTTCTAAAACTTTAAAATCAGTCTCTAATATAATAAGGAGGAATTAAAAATGAGGAATAACAGACAACATTCGTCACATAGTCATCGTAATCACGGCGACATGGATCACTCAAAACACGACCATAATGAAATGGAACATAGTCAGATGGATCACGGCAAGATGAACCATTGTGCGATGAATCACGGCAAGATGAACCATAGTGCGATGGATCATGGTGCAATGGGAGGGCATGCCCACCATCATCACGGTAGCTTTAAGGAGATTTTCTTGAAGTCACTCCCATTAGGAATTGCAATCTTACTCATTACTCCTTTGATGAATATTCAGTTGCCTTTCCAAATTATCTTTCCTTATGCAGACGTTGTAGCAGCTGTATTGGCAACAATTCTATACATTTTTGGCGGAAAACCATTCTTAATGGGTGCGAAAGATGAGTTTAATTCAAAAGCTCCAGGCATGATGTCCTTGATTACTTTGGGAATAACGGTTTCTTATGCCTATAGTGTTTACGCAGTGGCCGCTCGATATGTGACCGGAGAACATGTCATGGACTTCTTCTTTGAGTTTACAACGTTAATTTTAATTATGCTATTAGGACACTGGATTGAAATGAAGGCATTGGGTGAAGCAGGGAACGCGCAAAAAGCATTGGCTGAGTTGGTGCCGAAAGATGCTCATGTTGTTTTAGAAGACGATTCGATTGAGACTCGTCCAGTTGCTGACTTGCAAGTAGGTGATTTGATTCGTGTTCAAGCCGGAGAAAATGTTCCAGCAGATGGAACGATCCAGCGTGGCAAATCACGTGTAAACGAAGCGCTTGTGACTGGGGAATCGAAACCAATTGAAAAAAATCCCGGAGATGAGGTCATCGGTGGATCAACCAATGGTGACGGAGTCCTCTATGTGGAAATAAAGCAGACGGGCGATAAGTCCTTCATTTCTCAGGTTCAGACATTAATCAGTCAAGCTCAAAGCCAACATTCTCGAGCAGAAAATCTTGCACAAAAAGTTGCAGGATGGCTCTTTTATATTGCGGTTATTGCAGCTCTTATTGCCCTTGTCATATGGATGGTTATAGCTGATGTACCAACGGCAGTTATTTTTGCAGTTACCACATTAGTTATTGCTTGTCCGCATGCCCTGGGTCTGGCTATTCCATTGGTGACTTCTCGTAGTACCAGCTTAGGGGCCAGTCGGGGATTATTAGTGAAAGACCGGGACGCTTTGGAGTTGACTACAAACGCAGATGTTATGGTTTTAGATAAAACTGGAACTTTAACAACTGGTGAGTTTAAAGTATTAGATGTTGAACTCTTTAATGATAAATATACGAAAGATGAAATCGTTGCCTTATTGTCAGGTATCGAAGGTGGATCTAGTCACCCTATCGCTCAGTCAATTATTGGTTACGCAGAACAGCAAGGGATACGTCCAGTAAGTTTTGATTCGATTGATGTTATTTCTGGCGCTGGTGTAGAAGGTCAAGCTAACGGACATCGTTATCAATTAATCAGTCAAAAAGCATATGGACGTAATCTGGATATGGATATTCCAAAAGGATCAACCATCAGTGTCTTAGTAGAAAACGACGAAGCAATCGGTGCTGTAGCTTTAGGGGATGAATTAAAACCGACAAGTAAAGACTTAATACAAGCCCTTAAAAAGAACAAGATTCAGCCGATTATGGCAACGGGTGACAATGAAAAAGCGGCTCAAGGAGCTGCAGAAATTTTAGGTATTGATTATCTAGCTAATCAATCTCCTCAAGATAAATATAAATTAGTTGAAAAACTTAAAGCAGAAGGCAAGAAAGTTATCATGGTCGGTGATGGGGTCAACGATGCACCTTCTCTTGCATTAGCAGACGTTGGTATAGCTATTGGTGCCGGAACTCAAGTAGCATTGGATTCAGCCGATGTCATCTTGACACAGTCAGACCCTGGCGATATTGCATCCTTTATCGAGTTGGCTCAGAAGACCACACGTAAGATGAAAGAAAATCTTGTTTGGGGAGCAGGGTATAACTTTATCGCGATCCCAATAGCTGCAGGAATACTAGCACCAATTGGCATAACATTGAGTCCAGCAGTCGCTGCCATCTTGATGTCACTTTCGACTGTAATTGTTGCCATCAATGCTATGACATTGAAATTAGAGCCAAAATAAATAGTTATTTAGCACATGAAATAATTGAATGACCTTATCGTGTAAAAATACAATAGTTTCACAGGAAAGGAAGAGATGAAATAATTTAAATGAACGATATGCCAAAGGTGAAATAGATGAGGAAACATATAGAATAAAAAAAGAAACGTTAAATGAATAAGGAGTGATTCAATGCACGGCTATTGGTATAACTGTTTTGATAACATGATGAATTTTGGTTATGGGAATAGTTGGTGGTTTATGATATATGATGGATTGAAATTGTTAGTTATTATTGGGGTAGTCATCTTTATCGCAAAAATGCTGATGAATCGTTCGAATAATGACCATGCATCAAACTCAAATCGTGCCATTAATATATTAAAAGAGAGATACGCTAGAGGAGAAATATCAGAGGAAGAGTATAGAGATCAACTAAACAAGTTGAGAGAGTAATCAAAAATATAAAGAGAAGAAGAAACCAGTGCACATCGTATATGAAAAAAAGACAAACAAGAAGCTTGGCGAGGCTATTGATTCGTTAACTGAACAATTAAAAGAAAATGGGTTTGGTGTATTGTGGCAACTTAACTTTAAAGACAAACTTAAGGAAAAATGATTAGACTTTGAAGAGGATTTTGTTGTAATGGAAGTATGTAATCCTAAAAAAGCAAAAGAAGTTATGGGGAAAAATATCCATATCGGCTATGTTCTACCGTGTAAAATGGTTGTTAGAGAAAAAAATAATCAGACATATATTGGTATGACGCGTCCGGAAGACTTAATCGATTTATTCGATGATTTCAATTTGAATGAAACTGCCAAAGAAGTTGAGGGGACACTTAGACAATCAATAGAATCGACTGTTTAAAAAAAGTAATTAGGTAGATTGTAAAATTAATCCGAACGCTGTTCGGACAAAAAAGATCAGCTTCCTTTAAAATGGTGTTTACCACAAACCCATCTTTTAGGAGCTGATCTTTTGTCTAGTATAACCTATTCCGAACGAATTAAAATCGAAACCTTTTGTGAACTAGGGCTGTCCAATATCCAAATGGGCGTTCGGCTGAACCGATCACCGTCAACAATTTCTTATGAATTATCGCGATGTCAACCTTATCAGGCTGAATTAGCACAAACAGATGCCGAATACAAGCGATCACGATGTGGTCGGAAAACTAAGCTGAGCGATGAGTTAAAGCAAAAAATTCTCAACCATTTACGTCTAAGCTGGTCACCAGGAATGATTGCTCACGAATTTAATGCGGAAGCTCTTTTGATACCAGGATTCGAGCTTCAACTAGCACAAGAGGTATGGAGATGAAAAAATTTGACTAAAATTTTAGTTGTCGATGATGAAAAGAAAATTGTAGATATAGTTACCGCCTATTTAATCGCACAAAAATTTGAAGTTGAGGTGGCCTACTCGGGAACGGAAGCTTTGACCAAGTTTTATAAATGGCAGCCTAACCTGGTGGTGCTTGATCTTATGCTACCAGATTTAGATGGTAATGAAGTGACTAGAAGAATACGGCAAGATAGTAAAACACCGATAATTATGTTGACGGCAAAATCAAGTGATGAAAGTATTGTTAACGGATTGCAATCTGGCGCCGATGACTATGTAGTTAAGCCTTTTAGTCCACGAGTGGTAGTAGAACGGATAAAAACCGTACTACGACGTGTCACAGAAGAACAAGCGGAAAAAGTTCTCTCCTTTAACAATGGACAGTTAAAAATCAAATTAGAATCGCAACAAGTTTTTGTCCATGATATGGAGATTGCACTGACGCATACAGAATATGATATTCTTGCAACAATGGCGAACTATTATCGACAAATATTTACCCGTGAACAGTTAATCGATATAACTAGAGGAATTGACTATGACGGACTAGATCGGATAATTGATTCTCATATTAAAAATTTACGACGAAAAATTGAAAGTGATAATACTAAGCCGGTTTATATAATAACGGTTTATGGCCGAGGCTACCGTTTTGGTGGGAGTAAAGATGAATGAAACGACATATTTGGACACAGCTAATAATCTCTTTTATATTTTTGGTGTTATTGATCGTAGGTTTAATTAGTTTAATGACCATGAGTTTAGTTAGTGATCATTTTGACAAATATGTGCAGAAAAAAACATGATACAACGCTCACCGCATATAAAAACGAATTAAAGGTTAGTTATCTGATCAACAATGGTACTTGGAAACCGGCCAAAGTTAAAAAGATCGGTGTTAGAGCATTGCAAGATGGTCTTATTTTGGTTTTGAAAAATACTGACAATAAAATAATATGGGAACCAAGTCAAACCTTGTTACATAGGGCTACTAATACCAAAAATATAGATAGTATGAACAAAAAAAATGGAGCTATCAAGATTAATTCCAAAAAAGTCGCCCTAGTACAATTCTCATATAATGATGCTTTAGGGTATACACGACATGATGTCGCATTTATCAATGATTTACGAATTAGTTTGGCCGGTATTTCAATCTTTGTATTTTTAGTTGCAATAGTCATTGCAATATGGATAGCTCGTGATCTAAGTAGACCGTTACGACAAATTGTATCCTTTACTCAGGCGGTAGCGTCTGGGGATTATCGAAACCAGTTACCGCAACAAACACAAATCGTAGAGGTAAATGCGCTAGTAAATGTAACTAACGAACTTTCACGCCAGTTATCCAAGAATCAGGCGCTACGGGAGCGTTTGTCTTCCGATATTGCTCATGAATTACGCACGCCATTAACAACGATTCAGGGTTCGCTAGAAGCGATGATCGATGGAATCTGGCCAATTGATGAGGCAAGATTGGTTAGTTTAAATGATGAAGTTATACGGTTGACCCACTTGATCAATAATATTGAAAATATTGCTTCAATTGAACATCGCGAGGATAAGTTAATCAAAGTTGATACTGATCTTAGTAAATTGATACAGCAGGTTTTAAATAATTTTCAAAGTAATCTTGAGGAGAAAAGAATAACGCTTGATTACCAGACGGAAAAAATCATCGTTGCAATTGACCCAAATAAAATAAATCAGGTTATTACCAATTTATTGTCAAACGCCATAAAATTTACACAAACAAAGGGCAAAATAATAATTACGTTAAAACGTGTAGTAGATAATGTTGTTTTAACTATTGAAGACAACGGTAGTGGAATTGCAGAAAAGGATGTCCCACATGTATTTGATCATTTCTATATGGCTGATCCAGCACGAAATCGCCAACAAGGCGGTCAAGGGATTGGTTTAGCAATTGTTAAAGCAATCGTGGTGGCTCATGGTGGCTCAGTTTCTGTGGACAGTGAATTAGGTGTTGGGACTATTTTTACAGTTAAACTACCATTGAATAATTAGGAGGGAATGATCATATGGGAGCACTAAACCCGATCGCGTTTAAATTAGGACCTTTTCTGGTTCATTGGTACGGTATTATTATTGCAAGTGGGGCAGCACTTGGTGTGATGCTTGCAATTAACGAAACTAAGCGACAAAGGATTTCTGCAGATGACATTTATGATTTAGTACTCTGGGCATTGCCAATTGGATTGATTGGCGCACGAATCTATTATGTCATTTTTGAATGGCAGTATTATTCACAACATTTAAATGAGATCATTGCGATTTGGCAAGGGGGTATTGCCATTTATGGTGGCCTAATTGCTGGTGGGATTACATTGATTGTCTTCTGTCGGCAGCGTAGCTTATCAGTTTGGCAGGTCCTAGATGTTGTTACGCCAGGCATTATGTTAGGTCAAGTTATTGGAAGATGGGGTAACTTTGTTAACCAGGAGGCCTTTGGGTCTGCTGTTTCACGCAGCTTTTTGCAGCAATTACACTTGCCTAACTTTATCGTGCAACAGATGTACATTGGTGGTGCATATCATCAACCAACTTTTTTATATGAATCAGTATGGAATTTTGTTGGCTTGATCTTACTCCTTAGTTTACGGCATAAAAGAGGTCTGTTTAAACGGGGAGAAATTGCGTTAAGTTATGCGATTTGGTATTCATTTGGTCGATTTTTTATTGAAGGAATGCGAACTGATAGCTTGTATCTATTTGGCCAAGTACGTGTGTCACAATTATTATCATTGATTATTTTCATTGTGATGCTCAGTATCTTTGTTTATCGACGGAAACAGCAAAAAGCTTCTAATTATTTAATCGATTAATTAATAATGTAAAAGAAAGCGAGGCTAAATTATGATTAATCTGTATTTTCATACTAGTGATCTGGCAAAACGAAAAATGCTCAATTGGTTTCATGATCAAAAAATTGATGTACAGACCCGTAATATTATGAAAAAGCGATTAACTGAATTAGAAATTAGGCACTTGTTTTTGCTATCCGATAATGGTAGCGATGATTTGATTGCAATACATTCGAAGGCTGTTCAAGAACACGTTTTTGATAAGGGTCTAACATTTAATCAATTAGTGATTGCGGTATATCAGCACCCCAAAATTTTAAAGAACCCGATTGTGTTTAATGAACAAAGCCTGGTTACGGGATTCAATATTGAGGATATCGGTATTTTTGTACCATCAAAACAGCGGAAGCGTGAGCGATTGTCATTATTAGGTAAATTATATACTGCAGAATTTGGTAAAGTTTCTGGTTCTTCGTCAACTGGAAAGTTGAATTATGTAAATGATTAGGCAGCTAGTGCTCGATATTCAGCGGGCGCAAGGCTGCCTAATTTCGTCTGGTATCGTTTAAGATTATAAAAGGCAATGTATTCCTTGATTAGAAAACGGGCGAAACCTCTGATTTCAATCAGGGGTCAAGCCCGCTAAACTAACTTATCTATTTTTACCATAGTAGCCTTTAAGCTGTCTTCTCATAGCTTCTGTATATTGAGATTCAATATATTTTTCTACGACTTCTTTACTCATATCCCCTAGAGTACCCATGTAATAGCTAGGAGACCATAGGTGTCCACCCCATAATAATTGTTTAGTTTCAGGATATTGTTTAAACCATATTCTAGCTGACGCTCCTTTAAGATTTTTAACAATATTAGATGGAGCATATTTAGGCTTAAAAGAAATTAACATATGTACATGGTCTGGCATAACCTCTAACTGACTAACAGTTACTTCTGAAATAGTTGCTTGTCGTTGTAAAATAGCTTTCATAGTGTTCACCTTCTCTTGAGTGTCAAATATTTTTCTTCGGTATTTAGTAACGAAAACTAAGTAAAAATTGAAGTTATAAACGTATCCCTCTTCATGTATAATTATTTACATACCACCCTTTTAATATTATAATAATTATAACATATATTTCTCGAAAGGAGGTTACATGAATGGTTAAAAAGAAGAGTAATAAATTTGGATATACAAGACAATATCATATTTCTTTAAGTTATCAACAAATAGAATTGTATGAAAAAGCAATAAAAATACAAAATGAGTTATATCAATTTACATTGAAATACTTATATAAGACCTATGGTCGTAAACATATTGGTAGACCTTTACCTTTTGGACAAGGAATAAACTACCTTAATAATAAAATTAAGGCAATGTTTATTAAAGAAAAATACGACTTAAAACGCTGGAATGCTAAGAAACTAGGATTATCTTCTCATGCCGCAGATGAATTTTTAAAGACAATCTTCACTAATTTTTCTCAGTATCGTAAGAGATTGGAACAAGCAGGGCGAATGTCAGATGTTGAAAAATATAATCTTAGAATGAATATTACTAAAGATAAAAACGGTAAGCACAAAAATCCTAAACACCGTTCATGGTATCGTAAGGGTTCAATGAACTTTCTACGAAATAATAACTCGTTTAGGACAATTACTTCACAAAAATTGCCTAATGGCAATACAAAATTGGTTTCGCCACACCATTTAAACGTAGCCGATTTTGGAGAAATAATAGTATTTGAGAATTTAAAGAATATTAATTTTGAAGAGATAGCTTTAACTAAGATTAAAAGATTACCAGATAATACATTTAGACTACAAATAACTTTTACTCGTGAGAAGAAACGTATTTTTCAAAATAAAGTTGTTGGTGCAGATTGGAACATGTTTAAAAATGAAGTATTTAGGACTTCTGAAAACAAAGTAATAGCTATTCCTAAAAAAGTAATAGAAAAAGTAGGTAAAATAGAATTTAAAAAAGATAAAATAAAGTCACTAAGAGATAATGAATACAATAAACATGGTAAAACAGATTTATGGAGAAGGTATCATCGTAAACAAGCAAAGCTAAGTGCTAAAAAAGCTAATATTCTAACTGAAACATATAGAGGATTAGTACACGAATTAGTCGATGACTACGATACTATCATCATCGAAAAAATAGATGCTTTTGAGATGAGAAAACGTAATTTGTCAATGAATAAAGCACAGAATACAGGTAAGAATAAGCGATTAGCTTTAATCAAACCTTATGAATTATCAAAAATTGTAGAGTCGTTAGTAAACAAGCAAAATAAAACTCTTATTAAAGTGGATCCATATAAAACGAGCCAAGTAGAATATGGGACTAAATACGAGTCAAAACACGAGTTAAAAGAAGTTAATGAAGATGGTAAACGTATATATGTTTCAGCATATACTGGTAAAGAGGTAGATAGAGATTATAATGCAGCTTTAAATATCAAAGAATGGGGTTTACACCCAGAAAAACATGCAAAACTAAGAGATTATCCTAAATTAAAAGCAAATAACTTAGTTGAAATAATTTAAAAAACGAAGTTTTTAGGAAACGGAACAAATCCTACCGAACTAATAGCACGAAATTATGCGTAATACCTTGAGCGAGTCAAAACAGGTACGATAATTAGTGAAGATTATCTTTAGTATAATGGTGGTATTTCCAGTCATTATAACTAGGTTCGGAGTGTGTACTATGAGTATAGTATATGTAATGTAATCACGTGACGTGATTCCTGTGATTTTAATCACAGGTAGTTCAAGTGGAACTGTATCCCATGACAAAACCTCCTGGAATACTTGCTAAACTCAAAAGTAAGAAAGCAAGTAATAATGTCTTAATGACAAATAATGTTTTTTTCATAAAAGCACCCTTTTCCTTTAAAGATATTACAAGTATACATTAATTATTAACTATAAACAAAATTTGATTAATAAAAAAGAATTGACTTGGAGTTAACTCAAAGGTGTATGTTAGTGATGAAGGGAAGGATGGCATATGACTAAAAGTTTAGTGATATATTTTTCAATGACAAATAATACTAAAAAAGTAGCAGAGATGATTGCCCAAGAACTAGGTGCTGATACATATCGCATTCAAGCTAAGCAACCATATACTTCTGAAGATTTGAATTGGCATAACAATAATAGTCGTGCTAATCGCGAACAAGAAGATAATAATAGTCGTCCGGAATTTGTAGGACAACTTCCAGATCTTACAAAATACGATAGAATCCTTATTGGACATCCTACGTGGTGGGGAATTCCTCCACGTATAATTAATACTGTAATTGAAAAGCTTGATTTGAGTGGAAAAGAAATCGCAACCTTTTCTACATCAGGTGGGTCGACTTATGACCAAGCACAGAAAGTAATGAATGAGTTAATCGGATCCGATGTTAAGCCTGGCCGTGTTTTGAGTTCTAAAAAAGATGTTGAAAATTGGTTACGAGATATTAAATTTAAGTAAGATGAGGTAAAAATAATGGCAAATTTTGAAAAAGAAGTAAAGAATAATATATTTGGCTTTGGTGGTAAAAATGTTGATTATGCGAAGTATTTTGTAGGTGAAAGCTACTTAAAATCCCTAGTTGGAGAAGCTGACATCGATGTAAATGTGGGTAATGTCAGCTTTGAACCAGGATGTCGTAATAACTGGCATATGCATCATAATGGTTATCAAATTTTGTTGGTAACTGATGGGAAAGGTTGGTATCAAGAGGAAGGAAAACCAGCTCAATTATTGAAAGCTGGCGATGTAGTTGTAATTCATGAAGATGTAAAGCATTGGCATGGTGCAACTAAAGATAGTTGGTTTAATCATGTTGCAATTACTAAAGGTAACAGTGAATGGCTTGAACCTGTTAGCGATGAAGAATATAACAAATTAGGATAGGGGAAAATAAAATGGTTGAAAAACAAACTGCTGGACGCGATAATTTAGGAGATTTTGCACCTAAATTTGCGGAATTAAATGATGATGTATTATTTGGACAAGTGTGGTCACGTGAAGATAAGTTAAGTCCAAGGGATAGAAGTTTCTTAACAGTAACTGCTTTAATTTCTCAAGGTGCTTTTGAACAATTAAAATATCATATGAATAAAGCAAAAGAAAATGGCATCACAAAAGAAGAAATTTCTGAAATTATAACTCAATTAGCATTTTATGTAGGTTGGCCTAAAGCTTGGTCAGCATTTGGAATTGCTAAGGAAATTTGGAAGTAAAGGACTAAATGATTTTGAAAAATATCACTATATCAAAAATATATAGTGGTATTTTTTTATTAATTTCAAATTTAGTGTTGACATTATATCCTGTATCACATATTATTATGACATAATAATTAGAAATAGCTAAGAAAAGATGAGTAATTAATGTGAGTATCACTAAAGAGAGTCGTGAATGGTGAGATGCGATGTGTTGAAAGCTTAATGAAGATGGTCTTGGAGCTAGATTATCTGTGAGCCATGGCAAGCAGATAACAGGGGTCGCCTGTTATAGCGAACGAGTATAGCTTGTACAGTGTACTTAGTGAGGATATTACTGTGAGGTAGTATCGAATAATGGGTGGTAACACGTGAATTAGATGATAACACGTCCCTAGAATGACAAAAGTTGTTCTAGGGGCGTTTTTTTATGCCAAAAAAGAAGATAGGAGAGATTTTTATGACAAAAGATGTATTACATTACGATACTGTAGGAAGTTTTTTAAGACCAGAAAAATTAAAGCAAGCTCGACAAGAATTTTTAGAAAATAAAATTTCAAGAGAAAAATTAAAACTTGTTGAGAACGAGGCAATTGCTGATTTAGTTGAGAAGGAAAAGCAACTTGGATTAAAAGTAGTAACTGATGGTGAGTTTAGAAGAAGTTATTGGCATCTAGATACTTTTTGGGGATTTGGTGGGATTGAACATACCATTCCAGAACATGGATACTTTTTCCATGGTGAAGAAACAAGAGCAGATTCAGCAACAGTTTCAGGAAAAATTCATTATGTAGAAAATCATCCTGATGTACAAGCATTTTCATATCTAAAAGAATTAATTAAGGATGATGATGACGTAACTGCACGTCAAAGTATCCCAGCTCCAGCGCAATTATACGTAGAACTTTTCAGAGATGAGCATAATAAGAAAATTACAAATGAGTTTTACCCAGATCACAAAGAATTAGTGGCAGACATCTCTAAAGCTTATCGTGAGTTAATTCTTGATTTGTATAACCATGGTTGTCGTGATATTAAACTCGATGATTGTACTTGGGGAGTTATCGTTGATGACGATTTTTGGAATGTTTTCTCAGAAGACGGAAAGTATACAAGAGATGGTTTACAAGATTTATATCTTGAATTAAATAATGGTGCTTTAGTAGATCTGCCAGAAGATTTAAGAATAACGACACACATTTGTCGTGGAAACTATCATTCGACTTGGGCATCTAAGGGAGGTTATGAACCAGTTGCAGCACATGTTTTTGCTAAAGAAAATGTTGACGCATTTTATTTAGAGTTTGATGATGAACGATCTGGAGGCTTCGAGCCATTGAGATTTGTTCCAAAAGGTAAAGAGGTGGTCTTAGGAATTATTACAAGTAAGAAACCAGAATTAGAAGATAAAGAAGAATTGAAGCAAAGAATCAAAGAAGCTGCTAAGTATGTTGATTTAGAAAATCTAGCTTTAAGTACACAATGTGGATTTGCTTCAACAGAAGAAGGAAACAAGCTAACAGAAGAAGATCAAGAAGCGAAAATCAAGTTAGTAATAGAAACGGCTAAAGAAGTTTGGAAATAATCTAGAAATTTAAAGATTGCTAAGTATTTTACATATAAGGAGACGGATATTATGAGAAGAAAAGGTTTATTAGGATTTATTGCAGTAATTATTGTGATTGCAGTTGCAGCATTTTTCACTTTTGGTCATAAAAAGACTGAAGCTAAGAAAACAGTGACAGTAGGTGTAGTTGGACAAACTAATCAAGATGAAAAAATTTGGAATCAAGTAAAGAAAACAGCTAAAGAAAAGTATGGAGTAACAGTTAAAATTAAAAACTTTACAGATTATAATCAGCCAAATAAAGCTCTACAAAATGGCGAAATAGATTTGAATAGTTTTCAACACAAAGCTTTCCTAAATGCGTGGAATAAAGCCAATAAAGGTACCTTAGTTCCAATTGGAAATACAGTTATTGCACCAATCAGATTATATTCCTACAAATACAAAAATATTAATGAGTTACCAAAGAATGCAACAATTGCTGTTCCTAACGATGCATCAAATGAAAGTAGAGCATTGTACGTATTAAAGAATGCGGGATTAATTAGTTTCAAGAAAGGAACTGGAAAATTAGCAACAATTGCTGATATTGATAAGAATCCAAAAGATTTAAAGATCAAAGAATTAGGTGCTGAACAAACAGCTCGTTCTCTAAATGACGTAGATGCCGCTGTAGTAAATAATACTTACGCTATTCCAGCAAAATTAGGTGATAAACAAACAATTTATACTGAACCATTAAATAAAGATTCAGAACAATGGATTAATGTCATCGTAGCTAATAAGAAAGACAAGGATAACGAAGCATATAAAGCAGTGGTTAAATCTTATCAAACAGATGCTGTAAAGAAATTAATCCACAAAGCTTATGGTAACAGTGAAGTTACAGCTTGGAATTTAAAACTAAAATAGAAGTAAAGGGGACTATGATGTATGACGGATATTATTACATTAGAAAATATAGATGTCACATTTAAACAAGGAAAGCAAGTCGTTAATGCTGTTAAGAATGTCAATTTAAATGTTGAAAAGGGAGATGTTTTTGGAGTAGTAGGTTATTCAGGTGCTGGTAAATCCACATTAGTACGTACAATTAATCTACTTCAAAAGCCAACTTCAGGAACTGTAAAAGTGAATGGAACATTGTTATTTGCGGATAATAAGCAACAAATTAGTAACAAAGAACTTCAAAAGCAAAGACGAAGCATAGGAATGATATTTCAACATTTTAATCTTCTAAATGAAACAACAGTAGTAGATAACGTAGCTTTTGCCTTACGTCATAGTTCTTTATCCGATAAAGAAATTGAAGAAAAAGCTTTAAACTTATTGAAACTAGTAGGATTAGAAGATAAAGCAAAATTTTATCCGATTCAATTATCTGGTGGGGAACAGCAAAGAATAGCAATTGCAAGAGCTTTGGCAAATGATCCTGAAATATTGATTTCTGATGAATCAACTTCTGCGTTAGATCCACGAACGACAAATCAGATTTTAGATCTTTTAAAAGAACTTAATGCAAAATTAGGTTTGACCATAGTTTTGATTACCCACGAAATGGATGCTGTAAAAAGAATAGCTAATAAAATAGCCATTATGGAACATGGAGTGATAATTGAAAAAGGGAAATTGCACGATGTATATCTTCGTCCTAAAGAAGAATTGAGTCGACAATTTGTGGGAGGATCACTCGTAGCTATCGAAACTTTGAAGGCATTCAATTTGGGTAACCTATCACCTGATCAAAAATTATTTCAACTTGTCTTTTCTGCAGCAAATGTTACAAAGTCAATAATTCTTGAATTATATAAAGAGCTAGGATTAGACGTGTCAATGTTGTATGGAAATATTGAAGTTTTAGAGAGTGAACCTGTAGGAACTATGTTTATTTTGGCTAAGGGAGAACCGAATAAACTCGATAAGGTTGCAGATTATTTGAAAAAAGAAAATGTTGAAGTAACAAGAATTGATGAACGGGGGATTTGGAATGACTAGTATTATTGAAAAATATTTACCCAATGTAGCAAACTTGGGCTGGACCGGTGATAGTGGTTGGTGGACTTCAATTATTCAAACACTTTATATGACTTTATGGCCTGCAATTTTTGGTGGAATTTTAGGATTGATTTTTGGAATCATCTTAGTAGTAACTAAGCCCAAGGGAATTTTAGAAAGCAAGCTCTGGTTTAGTATCTGTGATAAATTAGTTTCACTATTTAGAGCTGTTCCATTCATTATTTTACTAGCTGTTATTGCCCCAATGACTAAACTAATTGTTGGTACACAAATTGGAACAACGGCAGCAATTGTTCCTTTATCACTGGGAGTTTTTCCATTCTATGCTCGACAAGTTCAAGTAGCATTAGAAAGTGTAAATAACGGTAAAGTTGAAGCAGCACAGGCCTTAGGAGCAACTAATACAGACATTATCCTAGATGTATACCTTCGAGAAGCGCGATCAGAACTCGTTAGAATTTCAACAGTAACTCTTATCAGTTTAGTTGGTTTAACAGCCATGGCTGGAGCAATTGGAGCTGGAGGGTTAGGTAATACAGCAATTTCTTATGGATATAATCGTTTTAATAATGACATAACTATTGTAGCGACATTGTTGGTTCTACTGATAGTTATAATAATACAATTGGTAGGAGATTTTTTAGCAAACATATTAAATCATCAAAAGAGATAGTTTTCAAAATTAGATAAAATCTAAGAATCGAGGCTAAAATTATGGAAGAAAAAGAAAAGATTAAAATTTTGCAGGATTTAATCCAAATTAATTCAGTTAATGGAAATGAATTAGAAGTAGCAGAATATTTACACAAGCTTTTTGCAAAATCAAATTTAGAATCAAAGGTCGATGAATTTGGGGATAGAAGGGCTAACTTAGTACTAGATGTTGGACAAGGCGAAAAAGTACTAGGACTTACAGGACATATGGATACTGTTGCATTAGGAAATGAAGATAAATGGAGCTATCCCCCACTAGAAGCTAAAATTGATGGTGACAGATTATATGGACGTGGAGCAGCTGATATGAAGAGCGGCTTGGCAGCTTTAGCAATAGCAATTATTGAATTATCAGATTTGGGAAAAATACCAGGACATATTAGATTTATTGCAACTGCTGGAGAAGAGTATGGTACACCAGGAGCCAACAGGCTAAGAGATTTAGGAGTAGCTAAAGATCTAGATGCCTTAGTTGTTGGTGAAGCAACTAATGGAGACATAATATATGCACATTCTGGGAGTTTCAATTATCGCATCGTAAGTCATGGGAAATCCGTTCATTCATCAACACCAGAATTGGGAAATAATGCATTAGATGCTTTAGTTGATTTTGCTGCTATAGAACGTACACTTTTTGATGATGTTCCTCGTGACCCATATTTAGGTGAACTAAAACATAGTGTAACTATTTTAAATGTGGGTGAACAAGTTAACACAATTCCTGATGAAGGGGAACTTTATGGAAATATTCGTCCAACTAGTGCTTTTAATAATAAACAAATAGTTGAACGTTTAAAATCAGCGGTAGATGAAGTGAATGATAAAAATGGGGCTAAACTCACTTTTGAATTAATTCATGACTGGTATCCTGTTGTTTCAAATCCAGAAGATGATTTTGTACAGACAGCATTAACTGTTAGTCAAGAAGTATTCTCTAATTATGTTGAAGGCAAGCAACCAGAATTGATAACAATGAATGGGGCTACTGATGCATCTGTTTTTGTAAAAGATAACACTAATTTACCTGTTATAATTTTAGGACCTGGTGAAAGTAATGTAAGTCATCAGATCGATGAATATACAACGATTTCTAGTTATTTAGCATTGGTAGAAATTTACAAACAAATAATATTGAGATATTTTGAATAAAATAAGGGTTGGAAAAGATAATTGTCGCCTTTTCCAACCCTTAATTATTATTTATTGAAATTCAATAACATCGTCAACACTGTAACGAGTAGATTTAATGTCAGTGGACTCACTATCTGCTTTACCAACAGCAATTGCCATAACTGGGACATAACGTTCTGGATCTAGCCCTAAAGCAGTAGCAGCTTTTTTAGCATCATATCCAGCAATTGGATTAGTGTCGTAGCCATGAGCACGAGCAGCTAGCATGAATTGCATAGCAGCTAAAGAACTGTCAACCATAGCATCAGCAGTTAATAATTGTTTATCGGCATTTTCATACAATGGTAAGAAAGTATTAAGGATACGATCTAATTCTTCCTTACTAATTTGTTTTTGTTCATAAATATTTTCCCATAAAGCACGATATTTCTTAAAAGCTAGAGTATCACCGAAAAGCATTACAATAGCAGAAGATGTTTCTAACTGTGGTAAATTGAACTTCATGAAGAATGAACGTAATTTATCTTTTCCTTCTGGAGTATCAACTACGATGAAATACCATGCTTGTAAGTTACATGCAGAAGGAGCCGTAATAGCATTGGCAACCATTTCTTTCAATTCTTCACGAGGAATTTTTACAGAAGTATCGAATTTACGTACTGAATGACGACCTAACATTACACTTTCGAAATCATTGTTTTTGAAATTAGTCATGATAATTCGCTTCCTTTGGTTCTATAATAGTAATCGTTTTCACATAATATTATATCACTAAAATAGTTATAGAAAAAAATTCAAAATGATAAAACTGTTTCTTTTTATTGCAAAATAAAAGAACTATAATACAAATGAAAACGTTTTAAAAGAATGGAGTGATTTTCATGAGTAGTTTTGTTGCTAATGAGGAAGAGATAAGAAACTTTCTTTGTCGTCCTAACATGAAGAAGCAAGATGGAATAATGTTTGCCTATGTAACTTCAGCTGAGAAGTTAACTGAATTGGTGCCTAAACCTTTGAAAGTTGTAGCACCTGTCATCATGGGCTACGTCACCCATATGGGAGATCCAACTTTTGCTGCTCCATATGATGAAGCTGTATTGTATGCGTTTGTTAGTTACCAAGATAAGATAATGGGAGCCTACCCATTTGTCTTATATCTAAGTGGTGAAGGTGCAGAGGAGGCGATGATTGCTGGTCGCGAAGGTGCATGTATGCCTAAGAAATTGGCAGATGATATTAAAATAGAAAAATCAGAAAATAAAGTACAAGCTAAAATAATCAGACATGGTACAGAAATTTTGAACTTAAAGTGGGAAGCTGGAGTGCCTAATGATATTGAAACAGTTAAGAAAATGTTTGGTAGCCAAGTGAAATTAGGTGAACCATCAGAAATGGCAAGTTTCTTCATTAATTACGATATTGAACAACAAGATGATGGATCTAATAAATTTGTAAATACTGAGTTAATTGCAACTCAAAGTACAGGCTTAACTACTGATATGGAAATTGGAAAAATAGATATGAAACTTACTTCCAGCGAAGACGATCCTTTAGCTGAATTAGAAGTACTTAAGCCAGTTGGTGGCGCACATTACAAGATGGACTATTCCGTTATGCATAAGACTCTGAAGCTAGACTCTCTTAATCCAGAAGAAATTGCTCCATACTTGATTACCGGACACTATGATAGAACTTTCGTAACTAAGCAAGATTAACGAGAAGGTGTAGATTATGAGTTTTAAGAAAATTACAATTGCCGGAGCAGGTACATTAGGTAGTCAAATTGCATTTCAAGCCGCATTTTATGGATTTACAGTATCTATCTGGAATCCGCATCCAGATCGTGCAATTAGAAGATTGAATAAAGTTCAGAAGATGTATAAACAAGAGATGGGGATTACGGATAGTGATGTAAAAAGAGCGATGAAGAATATTGTTGAGATTACTAATGATATGGAAATCGCTACTAAAAATACAGAATATGTGATTGAATCAGTTCCAGAAAATCTAGAAATAAAAGGAATCTTTTACCAAAAGATGTGTCAGGTACTACCAAAAGATGTAATTTTAGCAAGTAATAGTTCAACTTTGGTTCCTAGTCAGTTAGTAAAATTTGTTGATAGACCAGAAAAGTTTTTGCATATGCATTTTGCAAACCATATCTGGAAATTCAATACTTCTGAAATTGTGGGCAATGAAAAAACGGATAAAGAAGTTATTGATAAAGTGGTAGAATTCGCTAAAGAAATCAATATGTTACCAATTGTTTTAAAGAAAGAACAATCTGGATATATAATGAATTCTCTATCGGTACCATACCTGAATGCAGCTCTAGGATTGTGGGCTAAAGGGGTTGCAGATCCAATGACGATTGATAAGGATTGGATGAAAGCTACAGGTTCGCCGATGGGACCATTCATGTCACTGGATGCAATTGGCTTAAGGACAACATATGCGATCTTTAATGCACATGCTGAAGATGCAGCAGCTAAAGCAATTGCTGATAAATTGAAGCAAATGATTGATGAAGGTCATTACGGCATTGAAGCTGGTGAAGGATTCTACAAGTATCCACATCCAGCCTATGAATCAGCAGATTTTTTGAAAGTTTAAAAGCACAAAAATAGTATCAGAGAAGGATATATTATCACTTCTTCTGATACTATTTTTCTAATCTTCATCTTCTTGCTTTTCAGCAGCTAAACCAGCTAAGTTCAAAATGTTCCAAGGTTTATCGAAACCAGGTTGGAAGAAGAAATCTTCATAAGCTAGATCATAAATTGTTTGCTTAGTTTTAATTGCAAGTGAGATAACATTGATATAAGCTGTTAAGTCATGCTTGGAAAGAATTTGACCACCTAAAATAGCTTTTGTATCTGGATCATAAGTCAATTTGAACCAAACGTGAGCATTTTCTTCTTCAGGAACAAAGTCCATTCTGAAATCATCTTCGACTACTACTGAACGTACTTGCTTACCTAATTTTTGAGCATTTGTGGCATTCAATCCACTTGAAGCAAATTTATAATCAAATACTGATAATGCAGAAGTTCCTTGTACTCCAGGGAAAGGATGGAGAGGAGCTTCTAAATTCTTAACCGCAAATCTGCCTTGCTTACGAGCATTAGTTGCTAAAGCGATGTTCAATAAAGTATTTCCTGGATTGTATTTAAGTAATGTTGCATCGCCAACTACAAATACATCATCCGCGCTTGAACGCATAAAGTTATCAGTCTTAACGATTCCATTTGGATACATTGCAAGTTCGCCTTTCAGCCAAGCTGTATTTGGTTTAACACCAGCCGCAACAATAACTAAATCTGCAGGATATTCACCCTTATCAGTTTTCACACCAGTAACTGTATTTTCGCCTAAATATTCTTGAACGAGTTGATTGCCATGAACGTGTACATTGTTTTGAGTAAGTTCAGGTTCAATTACATCCGTCAATTCCTTATCGAGATATGTAGCTAATGGTCGTGGTAACATATCTAGGACTTCAACGGATTTACCTGCTTTGGCAAATACTTCGGCAGCTTCGATACCAATATATCCACTTCCGATAACAACAACATTTTTAACATTGTTATCAAGGACTTTTTCTTTAAGTTTAACTGCCCAATCATGGCCACGCATATAGTAGACGTTTTCAAGATTTTTGCCAGGAACGTTTAATTCCATTGGAACAGCACCAGGACTGAGAATTAATTTGTCATAATTTTCAGTTCTAACTTCACCTGTTTGTAAATCTTTAACTTCAATTTCGTGATCTGCACTGTGTAAAGCAAATACTTGTGTTTGTTCGAACAAACTTACACCACGTTCTCTGATAGCTTCAGGGGTCATATAACGTACTTTATCAGCACTATCAACTTTGCCTTCCAAAAATAGCTGCATACCACAAGATAGGAATGAAAGGAAGTCGCCTTGTTCATACCATTGGATTTCTGCGTCAGGATAATCTTTTAATAAACCTTCAACCGCTTCATAACCACCGTGTGATGAACCTACAACAATAACTTTCATGTAATCATCTTCCTTCAAAATATATTTTACACTATTTAATTATAGAACGTTTTCACAATATTTCAAGTTAAATTTTGCACAAACTATTATTTTTTTTGAATCAAATCAATTTGCTACGATTCCATAATCGAATCACAAAATATGACTCGATTATAGAAATTGAGTCATAAATTCTGACTCGATTTGATAAATCGTTGCAAGTTCTCCATCTAATTCTTTTGGTAATTTCTAAATTTTGGTTTTACAATAAGAGAGTAGAGATAGATCAAATACAATGAGGTAGAGTAGAGATGGCAAATAAAATACTAAAAATAGGTACTACTTCAACAACTGAAGAATACGTACCATTACCATGGCTTGCTAGCAATGTTTATAGTGGAATTACAGCAGCCGAATTAGCAGCTTTTGTGTTGCCTAAAGCAGATGAAGTTGCTTATCAAAAAGCCCAAGAATTAATGGCAAAAGATGGTTTGCAGGTTCCGGTAATTTTAGTGGATGCTGGTGAAAGTTTGTCGAAAGAAGAACTTCAAAATAAGGTAGCACAAGCAGCACAACAGTATGAAACAGAAAATGTACCTGGATTTTTGCGTGATTTAATCAATTTTGCTGATGAAAAACCAGTTAGTTATACAACTCCAGGGCATCACAATGGACAATTTTATGAAAAACATCCAGCTGGTGTAGTATTCAAAAAGTTCTTTGGGGATAATATGTTGCGAGCTGATGTGAGTGACACAGTGGCAGAATTAGGTGATACTTTAACTCATGGTGGGACTCCACTTGATTCTGAACAAGAGGCAGCACAAGCATTCAATGCTGATAAAGTTTACTATGTAACAAACGGAACAACCAGTTCAAATACAATTTGCGCAAATGCTGTTTTATCAGAGGGAGACTTGGTCTTATTTGATAGAAATAATCATAAATCTTTATACAATAGTTCACTTATTATGACTGGAGCTAAACCTGTATATCTTCCAACAAGTCGTAATCCTTTGGGACTAATTGGTCCGGTAATTAGCGATGACTTAGATGAAGAAAAAATTAGAGCTGAAATTGCTAAAGTTGATCCAGAAAGAGCTAAAGCTAAAAGACCATTTAGAATGGCAGTTTTACAACTCGAAACATTTGACGGTGTTTTCTATAATGCAAAGTGGCTATTAGATAAGATTGGTAAACTTTGTGACTATGTTCTCTTTGACTGTGCTTGGGGTGGTTACGAACAATTTGTAAATATCATGAAGCAACTATCACCACTACAATATAAATATACAGCTGATGATCCCGGAATTTTAGTTACACAATCTATTCATAAACAACAAGCAGGCTTGGCTCAAACTTCGCAAATCTTGAAGAAAGATGCACATATTAAGGGGCAAAAGCGTTATGTAGACCATAAACATTTCAATAATGCTTATTTAAAATATGTAACAACTTCTTATTCCTATCCAATTTATGCATCATTGACAGTGAATACAGCTTTGGCTAAGGGGGAAGCACCTAAAAAATGGTGGGAAGAAGCTATGAAGAAGGGAATAAGATTTAGAAAAGCTTTGAATCAAAAATCTAAATTATTCAAGACCTTAAATGCCCAAGAAATAAATAAAAAGTCAGAACAAGAATTAATGGATAACCTATCTTACTGGAAGATGGAAGAAACAGATGATTGGCATGGATTTAAAGGAATAGATAAGGATGAAGCAATTATCAGTCCATTAAAATTAACTGTGGTTTGTCCTGGAATTAACTTAGCAACTGGTAAATACGAAGAAACAGGGATACCTGGAAAAATTATTGGAGAGTATTTAACAGAGAAAAGAGTAATTACATGCAAGTCTGATTTGTATTCAACATTATTCTTGCTAACTCCTGGAGAAAGAGATGCTGATTTAGAAACACTGTTAACTTCATTTTTAGAATTTGAAGAATATTACTTGCGCGATGCACCATTGGAACAAGTATTACCACGATTGGTTAAACAAAATCCTGAACGTTATCAAGGATATACAATTAGACAACTTTGCCAAGAAATGCATGAATATTATGCTAAAAATGAAATCTACAAACTTCAACAAGATTTGTTCTTAAAGAAGACTTTCCAAGATTATGAAATGACACCAGCTGAAGCAGATAAGTTATTTATGAAGAATGAAGGAGAGTTAGTAGATTTAGATGAAATTGAAGGAAGAGTAGCTCTTGAAGGTGCGCTACCATATCCACCAGGAGTATTTATTGTAGCCCCAGGTGAAAAATGGCAAAAGATTGATGTGGATTACTTTAAGATTCTAATGGGGGCCATTGATAAATTCCCTGGATTTGATCCAGAAATTCAAGGTGTGTACTTGGATAAAGATACTGGGGTAACCAAGGCTCAGGGATTTGTGTTATAGTGAATAAAAAGCGACATTTTTGTGTCGCTTTTTATTTTATAGAATTGTTCTTAAACCTATTAATAATCATAAGCAGAACGATTTTTAATTTTGAAAGTAACGGTTTTATCATCTGCATATGGTCCTACCTCTGTGTTAAGAAGGTAGTCTAAAAATCCAGAATTAAGATGGACTTTATCTCTATCCAAAGTTAGAAATCTAACATCATGTGTTTCAAAACCCTTGTTTCTCTCTTTTTCTATGCTTTTGATAGCTTCAGCGTTAACTTTATTGTCATCAGCTAACTTTTTAGCTTCTGTTGCTGTTAATATCTCTATTGGTAAAGAAGAGGTAATTTTATTTTGCTTAGGTGTGGTAAAGTCGATATTTAGTTTTACCATAGTGCCTTCGATAGATTTTATTACATAACCATTGTGTTCCTTTATTTCAGTAGTAAAACCTAGTTTTTCTAGTAATGCTGCAATTTGTGTAGCTATTGAATCAAAACAATAAATAAAGGTTGAGGCCTCACCTCTATCGGCATCTAAGCATATATTATTTGCAGCATAATTTAAAATTGCCAAATCTATATGGCTTGTTTCCATTGTAACTACTCCTTTCTTACTTCAAAATTAAGCAACTTAATATTATCACTTTGCTGGAATTTTCCAAGCAAAAATAAATTTATTAATTAGTTGGGCTAATTTAAACATTTATATTAAATTAAATTTTTTCTTAGATTTTTCTCATATATTTGTTGACAAATGAGAAAAAGCACGTTAATATCTAAGTACAAATTGAATAAGATATAATAAACGATGATGAGAAGAGATCTGACAGAAGTATTATAAGAGAGCTTCGTAAGGTGAAAGGAAGCATATGGAGTCAGTGAGAATGGGCTCGGAGTTAGAGTAAATGGTGCAAGCCATTACTCCGTTAGAATACGATATAATTTAAGCTATTAAGCTAGTGAGGTTGTTTTAATTAACAACGAACTAAGGTGGTACCGCGGTTTTCGCCCTTATATTTGGGTGAGAACCGCTTTTTTATTTTTAGAGAAGGGGTTGATAGGAGATGGTTGATACACCAGCAATTAAGTTTGAAAACATCTCAAAGACATTCCAAACAGCTGATAATGAAGTCAAAGCTGTACAGAATGTAAATCTTGAAATCAAATCCGGTGAAGTATTTGGAATTGTCGGCTTTTCTGGAGCAGGGAAAAGTACATTAGTTAGAATGTTAAATGGATTAGAAAAACCAACGAAAGGTAAAATTCTTATTCATGGTAAGCGAGTAGATAATCTTGCTGGAAGAGACTTGCGTGAACAAAGAAAGAAGATCGGAATTATTTTCCAACATTTCAATTTACTTTGGTCACGAACAGTTTTGGAAAATATTACTTTTCCGTTAGAAATTGCACATGTTCCTAAGAATGAAAGAATTGAGAAAGCTAAGAAATTAGCAGAATTAGTAGGATTGGGCGATAGATTACATGCTTATCCTAACCAATTATCTGGGGGACAAAAGCAAAGAGTTGGTATCGCAAGAGCATTGGCTAATGATCCTGAAATTTTGATTTCAGATGAAGCTACAAGTGCTTTGGATCCACAAACTACTGAAGAAGTATTGGATTTACTTGAAGATATTAATCGAAAGTTAAATCTAACAATTGTAATTATTACTCACGAAATGCACGTTATTAGACGTTTGGCTGATAAGGTGGCAGTAATGGAAACAGGTAAAGTTATTGAAGAAGGACCTGTTTCAGAAGTATTTACTCATCCTCAACAAGACTTAACGAAACGTTTCGTTAATGCCGAAGTTGATACAAATAATACACCTGATGTTAAGGAAGTTGTAAATCAACTTTTAGAAAAATACCCACATGGTCAATTAGTAGAGTTAAGATTCCATGGAGATCAGGTTCAATTACCGGTAGTTTCGGAATTAGTTAGACAATTTCCGGAAGTGCAGTTAAGTATCTTGGAAGGATCAATTCATCAGTTGGCTGACAAAGCTCGAACAATTGGAACGTTATTTGTTCAGTTAGTTGGTAGCGATGAAGATATTCAAGAAGCTTTGAAGTTCCTTGAAACTTTAAGAGTGGAAGTGAGGGTGATAAGTAATGAATAATCAAGGTATACAGTCATATTTTCAGTTTAAGAATGTTAACTGGCCAGATATGTGGAGTGCAACTTGGGAAACAATTTGGATGACAGTCGTATCAATCGCTATCGTCGCAATTTTAGGATTATTATTAGGTCTGCTATTATTTGAAACTTCAGGTAGTGATAAATTATCGGTTAAGATCTTGAATGTTATTGTTGGAGTATTTGTTAATATTTTCCGCTCCATCCCATTTATCATTTTAATCGTATTACTGTTACCATTAACACAAGTTTTGGTTGGCTCAATTACAGGAGCTAAGGCCGGAATTCCAGCTTTAGTTATCGGTGCTTCCCCAATGTATGCTCGTCTAGTTGAAATTGCATTTCACGAAGTAGACAAAGGTGTTATTGAAGCAGCAGTAGCGATGGGGGCTAACAAATGGCAAATCTTATACAAAGTGTTAATTCCTGAATCACTACCTGCACTAGTTTCAGGGATAACAGTTTCAACAATTGCGTTGATTGGTTATATTGCCATGGCTGGGGCAATCGGTGCAGGTGGGTTAGGACAACTTGCCTATACCGATGGGTTCCAATCCTACAACAATGCGATAACATTAGTCGCAACTGTAATTATCGTTTTAATCGTATTTGTTTTCCAATGGTTAGGCGACTCAACAGTTAAGAAGATTGATAAACGTTAATTAATGGATGTTAAACTCTACATCAAAAAGGTAGTTTATAGAAAATAAAATTATGAGGTGAATGGATTATGAAGAAAAAAACAGTTTTTGGTTTAATTACATCAGTTGCAGCAGCTGCTTTCTTATTTACAGGCGTTTCTAAGGCAAATGCCGATACAACATTAACAGTTGGGGCATCTCCAACTCCCCATGCTAAAATCTTGGAACATGTAAAGCCTGAATTAAAGAAGGAAGGCATTGACTTAAAGATTAAGAAGTATGACGACTACATTATTCCTAACAAGGCTTTGGCTAACAAGGAAATTGATGCTAACTACTTCCAACACACACCATTTTTAAATAACTGGAACAAGAAGAACAATGGTACATTAGTTTCAGCTGGTAATATTCACTTGGAACCAATCGGTGTATACTCCAAGAAGTACAAGAGTTTGAAAGATTTACCTAAGGGAGCAACGGTTAATGTTTCCTCTAACGTATCTGACTATGGTCGTATTTTGACAATCTTCAAGGATGCAGGATTAATCACATTAAAGAAGGGCACAAATATTGAAACAGCTAACTTTAATGATATTGCTACAAACAAGAAACATTTGAAATTCAAGCACTCCTTTGAAGCTAAGTTAATGCCTCGTTTATACAAAGAAGGTAAAGATGCTGCTTATGTAATCAATGCTAACTATGCTGTACAAGCAGGTTTAAATCCTTCTAAAGATGCAATTGCTCTAGAAAAGAAGAGCTCTCCATATGCTAACATCATTGCTGTACGTAAGGCTGATAAGAACAAACCAGCTATCAAGAAGTTAGTGAAAGCATTAGAATCCAAAGATACACAAAACTGGATTAAGAAAGAATTCAAAGGTGGAGTACTTCCAGCTAAATAATATCAAGAACTAGTAAAAATTACTGGATCCCAATTAATCGGAGTCCAGTAATTTTTTTGTTTTTTTGAAAAAGTCGAATCTAGACACAGGACCAATTTTTTAATTTATGCAAATCAAGCGTTTACTTACATAAATTAGAAAATTGGTCCTGTGTCCAAATGTGGAAAATGAAATTATTTTAAAATTAATTTAGCCCTAAAGCCGCGACTAGCATAGTAGGAATCTGCACCGTTGTGATAAATGAAAGTTGTATCATAACGTCGATCACCAAAAATTGCACCACCAAGTTGGCGAATGTTATCAGGTGTAAGTAACCAACTAGAAGTTTTAAGATCGACAGCTTGGATTTCTTGCAGTACATGATAGTCGTCTTCGGTTAATAGATCCACTTGCCATTGCTTACAAATTTCACAAGCACTAGAAACAGGTGGGAATTTTTTTCTATTAACACGAGCAGATTTGTCGTAACCCAAGCTTCTGCGTTCTTTAGGAGATTCTTTACAAAAATCAATAAAAACAATCTGGTTATTGATCTCAGTAACATCAGGTTCTCCCCCACTAGTTTCAAGGTAGGATAAGCTAGAAATCTTCTCGGAATCATTTTCTAATAAAGACGCGATTTCATCCCATTTTATATTAGGATGGCGATAAATATTTTTATTAAAACGATTTTCTAAAGTTTTAAATAAGTCATCTTTTGATATTAAATTATCAATAATTTTTTCCATAACAGTTTACCTATGTTTTTTTTCTTGCTTTTCTAGTTGTTTCATACGTTTTTTGTAAAAATACGCAGTAAATACTATTGTTAATAATGCACACAATACAACAAAATCAATGAAAAACATAACTAAAGTAATAACAGCACTAGCTTCACTAATGATTAACCATGCAGAAACTCCAATACAAATGAGGCTTAATATTAGTAAAATGCTAAAAGCGATAGTAGCTTTCTTCTTCAAGTTATTCATAATAAAAATATCATCCTTTACAAGCTTGATATGAAATATTATATCAAATTTATGAAGCAGTGCTACAATAGACAGTAAACAAACAAGAAAAATAATAAATGAATATGGTAAAATATAAATGAGTATATGGTGTGTGATCTATTAATTTTTTATTAGTATTTGTGATTTTTTAGAATAAACAATAGTGAAAGGTGAATTTTTAAAATTCATTAGAGGAAGAGCTTATGTTAGGAAGAAAAAATACAAAATTAAGAAGAGAAAAATTTTATGATAAGAAGCAAGTTTATGGCTTGAAAAAGCTATCAATAGGGACAGTTTCTGTTCTTTTGGGAATGACATTTATTGTTTTTGATAATCACACAGTTTCTGCGAATACAACAGATGCCGTCCAAGAGTCTGAAAGTACAAATAGTAGTGCTACATCAATCCAAAAGAAGGCGTTAACATTAAAAACAAGTGCGACTTCAACATCAGATGTAAGTACAGCAGATACAACATCTACCAGTTCAAGTACTACCAACAACGCAACAAGTAATGAAACAAATACAACTTCAATTGCTACAAGTACTGCTGCTACTTCTACTAGTGAAGAAAGTACAAGTAGTCAAAATAATCAAGTTGTTAATTCTACAACTGTAGAACCAACAAATAATGCAACTATGAATAGTACAGATAATCTTGAGAAAAATGAAGTTACACCAAGCATGCAAAATGGAACACGACAAACTACTATACCAACACATACTGCGACATCTTCAACAGATGTTAACGGCTTTACTTTGTCAATCAATCGTACAACTGTTGGTAATGATGGTGATGCTGGAAAGGATTTAAATATAATATTATCGGGTACTTTCTACCCAGGGTACATCTATACTATTAAGGTCCCAGTAACTAGCTTCGGAATTAATGATAGTGCCTTTACGCCTGAAAAATTGGGTGGTCAAGCTGAAATTGTTAAGTCTGATGAAATCATTGATGGAGAAAAATACAAGGTATATAAAGTAGCAGCCAGCGGATCATATACAGTTACAGACGGACTTAGGATAGTAGTTCCAGATGGTAATAATTATGCTGGACAGCCTAATGTAAATTCTTCAAATCATTTGGATCCAAATGGTCCAATTAAGAGACAAATATTTTGGAGTTATCAAAATAGTGATGATCCAAGTAAGGTAATTAATAATTATCCACTGGAATTTACTTCGGTTGTTCAGACTTCTATGACCCCAACTATTCGTCAAGTTAAGCCAGATCCCAAATATGTAAAGAATTTACGAGTAGATACAAGATATGATTTTGAAATTGACATCAATCAACCTACAGGGGTAGGAGAAAATGGTTATACTTCAAATAAAGTTAATAATGCTCAAAACTTAGGAACAACAATTACAGTTCCAGTACCTGGCAATTTTCTCCTTGATCCTCAAGCAAGTATGGATGCTAGTAAGCTAGGATCTAACAGTGGGGTAACTTTCACTCAAGATAAAGCTGGCGGTGATGTAATTATTACAATTCCGGCTGGTTCAGGAAGTCAATTTTACCAGTACGATACAGGTTATCATTTAGTAGGTAAGTTTATATAAACAATGGAGCCATTTGGTAAAGGCGATTACAGTGCAAATGGATTAATTACTGTTGATCAAAAAATAAGAACTATTAATGGAGAAAAAGATTTAACCGCACAAGTTAATAATCCGTGGACAGGAACTTTAGTTGGTCCTAAATTTACTCCTCAAGACGGTCAATTTGAAGTAGTAATAGCTGGAAACAATACAGCTAAGCAATTTACTCAAAGTCAGCCAACTAGAGTCGTAAATTACTTTGGATTTCAAAATTCTACAGCTATTAGTTACACAAATAGTTTGCACATCCAGGCAGCATTCCCAGATGGATTAGATGTAACTGGGGTAAAGACTCCTGGAATCAATAATACTATGCGTCCAGGAACCACATCATATGCATATAGTATTCAAACTAAGAGTGGCAAACTTTTATCAGGTGTAGTTAATGCAGGAGAGACAATTCTTGTACCAACAGGTGAATACATTCTTAAAGTAGATATAATACCTAATTATGTAGAAGTAGGTGCCTCTACAAAATATGGCGGTGCTGTAGATAATATTATTAAAGATAATATCGGAAACAGACAAGCAGATGATCCAGATATTTTTGAAGCATTAGGGACATTATCAGATGCAATGAATACCATGGCAGTAATTCCGCCTGATACAGTATTAACGACTAAGTTAGCGGTATTTTCACCAGACTTTAATAACAATACCTATTACCTGCTTAGTATTGATCAAAAAGTTCAGGGATTGGATCAGTTGAAGGCATCAATTGGTGCATGGAGATGGCAAGATAAAACAATGTATAATCCCAAAAATACAAATCCTAATTATTATGGAAAGTTTGATACTCACATGTATGGAACTGGATATACAACGGATAGAATCTATGAACCTATCATTTATTATGTTTTGCCTAAGTATTTTTCCTACTCTCGTGGTTGGGATGGCGTGCAGATAAAAACAAAAGATGATAATGGAAAAGTAGTAGTTCCTAAATATTCAACCTACGTAGTTGATGGACGACAGGTTATAAAGTTTGACTACACAGGTACTGGATATAGTTTGTATACTCGAAATGAATCCACTAATCAGATATTTATTATGATGGATCCAGATGCAGTTGCAGGCAAATATCCTTATGATGTATATATGTATACTCGAACAGGATTAATTAATTACAATACAAAATATACAAGTTCGAATGTTACAGATTTAGTAAATCAATATACTGGAAATGTGATGACAAGTAGTATTCCAGGAAGTTTATATAAACTAAATACGGTTTATGAAAATTACTTTGTGGTTGATAAGCAAATTATCACTTATGTACCGGTAACATCACAAGGGAATCAAAATCCTAAGTCAGTTCTGGTAGGTACAAGTGATGACAAGGGAGATAACACTTTAAGTTACTACCTTAATATCGCCAACTATGATAGTAATGATCTTAGTGCAGCCAGATTGTTAATAGATTTACCACAAAAGAGTGATGGGGCAAGTAGCTATGATGTTCATTTGTCAGGACCAATTGTATACGACAAGAGTCATGGTAATTTATCAGATGATGCGTATACTATTTTATACTCAACTAATACACAAGATTTGCCAAGTTCTTCAGTTAAGGGTACACAAACAAGTTTAGAAGGATATATACCTGCTGATCAAGTAACAGATTGGTCACAAATTAAATCAATTATGGTTGTATTTAATGAGCCAATTCCTAGCCAAGATTATGTAGGACGTTTTATTGTTAAAGGAACAGATCCAACTTTCAAAGAAGATGCTGGAAAGACAGGGTATATTAAAGCAGCTCTTACTGGAGATAACTTCTCACCATTTACTGTCAATAATAGTGGAATTAAGATTCAAGGAACATCGACTGTTACAGCACGACTACATTATCAAGATGAGAATGGGGTTGACAAGTACATTGATATTCCAGCGATGACAAAAACTTATTCAGATAATGTTGATACCCTTAAAAGTAGTGACTTTAGTGCAAGTAGTGTCCCAGCAGATATGATTCCAAAAGGATACGAGGTATCAGGCTTGCCACAATTAATTATCACAAGTAAAGATGATACAAATAAGGCAGCAAAATTTAATAGTTTAGTTAGGTACTATTTTGATGGGGATATTGTGCAATTTGAATTATCAGAAATTGTAACTACAGAAACTAAGAAAGTAACACAAAATGTTTACTATATCTATGACTCTAGTTCTGCTAAATATCAAGCTGGAGGTACTAACCTTGATAATGCCATTGTTGTTAATGGACAGAAAGTTTCTCCAACAACCGTAACATATACTGTTACACGTAAAACTCATCAAGCTTCTGGAAAGAAGGAATATATCGTAGTAAACGATGAAACTGGTGAAGCATTAACGGTTGATAGTAACGGTAACTTTGTAATTCCAGGAGTTACAGCAATTCCTAGTTTACCAGGTTATACAGCAAATGGACTTGATGTAACTAATGCGCAAAGCAATACTAATTTTAATATTGATAATCAATTTCTAGCTAATACTGGAAGTGAAATAGATCTAAATAAGACGATTGCGTACACACCAAATAGTCAAAATTTGTCATATAGAATGTATAATATGACGCAAAAAAAATGGATTGCTGATAATCCAATTCCATTTATGACTGGAAAGACAGACGATACAGTTACTGGAGGAATTGATGCTTTTGATAAGAAAATTCATGATTTCTTAATTCCTAGTGCTTATATTCTTAATAGAGTTAATTATTATGATGCAACAACTGGTAACTTTGTTGATTTTACAGATGAACCTGGAACTGAAGGAAATTATGTTTTGAAAGTACCAGCAAATTTTAGTAGTGATAACAGTAAAAATATAATTACTTTGTATGTAAGCGACCCAATATCATGCAGTGCAGAAAATAAAGTAGTTACACGTACAATCACTTATCATGATAAAGATGAGAATAACGCGTTAATTAATACTGCTAATGCGAATATTAATAAGGATACTTATCCAGATACTACTACCGATACAATTACGTTTACACGTTATAAAGTAATTGATCAAGTTACGGAAAATGTTCTAGGCTATTACAAGCCTAGTCAGATGGAATCAGTCAATGGTAAGTTAGTCCCTAAAGCTGGGGAAGACTATATTCCATATACCAGCGATACAGCTAATGCAAGTTCTGCTTTCGAAATTTTGGTTAATGGTGCTTACACTACAAGTGCGAAATTTGGAGATGTTATACCTTATGATTTAACTAAATATGGATATCAGCCAGCAGTTGATATGAATGGTAATACTCTAACCACAATTACTGGTAGAACAGTGCAAGTAACTACAAGTAATTTTGAAGAACATGTCTTCTATAAACATCAATGGGCTAATATTAACCCTAATACTAAGCCACAAGAAGAGCAGAAAGTAGATAGCACAGATTCTAATAGTCCAGTCTATCCTAAGAATTCGTATGATTCAGAAGATAGTATTAGTACTGTTAATCGAATTATTCATTACGTATATGCAATAGGGACTAAAATTGATGGAGTAGACGTTAGCAGAAAGCCAGTCAATGGACTTAGTGATACAATTCAGATGATAACTTATTATCAAGATGCACAAATTGATTTAGTAACAGGTAACATTAACTATCTGGGAACTTGGAAAGCTGTGAAATCAGAAAATACGCAGAATGGAGTCACAACAATAATTCCAAATTACAATCAATTTACAGCGGTAACTTCTCCAGAAATTGATAATTATAAGCCGGTCCAATCTACCATAGATGCGTTGACACCAAATAGACAGGACAAAACTTTAGATGTATATGTAATCTATGTGGCAAATACAACTTCAGTCGTGGTAAATTATCTGGATCAAGACAATGCAAATGGTGTAATTTTTGCTAAAACTTTGAATGGATCTCATGGTGATAAAATTGATTACACTACTACTGATGAGATTAAGACTTTAAAACAAAAAGGCTATGAGTTAGTTGATGATGGTTTCACCGATCAAACTGGTGATAAATACTATGATTCATCTAAATCACAAATTTGGACAGTTTTATTGAAACATAAAAAAGTAGTAATTACAGCTGATGATCCACATAGTAGTGATGAAAATCTTACTACTCCAGATGGCTATCAACATAATTATCCAAGTGGTATAAGTGAGCAAGATTTAAATACTACGATTAGTCGTGAAATTGACTTTAAATACAATCAAGGTGTTTACCGTAATGGTACAGATGTCAGTGGACAGCCAGCAGTTGATGATAATGGAAACTTGATTGAGAATGTTGTGCAGAAGGTTCCTTATGTAAGAACTGCAACAATAGATTTAGTAAAATTAGCTGATAATAATCAAGCTAATACTGCAGTTACTTATAGTAATTGGGTAGCTAAAGATGGAGGCAGTGGTGATTTTGCTTCATTTACGGTGCCTGAGATTAAGGGATATCACGCTTCAATGCCAATAGTACCTGAAGTGACTCCAATAAAGGATATTCAAGGAAAGCCACAAAATGCAAAGAACTTGACTGTATTATATGATGCTGAAGATCGAACTATTGAAATTGTCTTTGTAGATGGAGATGGAAATGTTGTTGAACCACAATATCCAATTACTGGTAAAACAGGCGAGACTGTTCCAATAACTGATGGAAAGGGTAATCCAATCAAACCTCCAATGGGTTGGAAATATAAGTATCCAGATGATCCAGATAAAGTGGTTCCTGGAACAATTACTTTAACCCCAGATGGAATGCCAGAACTTAAAATTCCAATAGAACATACGACGGTTAGGGTCGATCCAAATGATCCACATGAAGCAAATACAGGAGAGAATCCTGATAATTCAATTAGACCATATCCAGCTGGTGTTGGTAAGGATGATTTGAACCATACAGTTACTAGAACAATAATTGTTCATATGCCAGACGGTAAAACTAGAGAAAAGAAACAAAAATTGCTTTTCCAACGTTGGGCAACTGTTGACGAATTAAATGGGAATGTTACTTATGATCCATGGTCACCTAAGAATGCAACTTTTGAAGCTGTACAAGCAGAAGATATTGTTGCAACACCAAGTGGTTATACTCCTGGACAAGGAGCTCCAATGGTAGAAGGCATAACTGAGGAAAGTGAAGATTCAACTTTTGATATTGTATATACTCCTAATGATCAACATGCAGTATTAAGAATTGTGGATAATGATACTACTATTAATGGCGAACCAAAGGAAATATTTACAACATCTGCCACTGGTAAATATGGTACGATTATTAATTTTGCTGATTTAGATAATGAATTAAATGACTTGAAGTCTAAGAATTATCAAGTTAGAAGTAATAACTTTGATAAAGAAACTAAATATCAAGCAGATGATACAAATAATAAATTTACGATTGAGCTAATCCACAAGAAAATTATAGCCGGAGGTGGCGTGGCCGTCAGAGAAAAGATCTCTTACTTCTATATTGATGACGAAGGTAATAAACATCCAATCGCAGATGATTATATAACTGATGTTGGAAGTAGAGTGGCATTTACTCAAACAGGTATGTTGGACTTGGTAACAGGCAAATATACTTGGAATCATGACTGGAAAATTGAGAACAATAAGTTTGATACTGTTGCTAGTCCAAATATCCAAGGCTATGTAATTCGTCAAGGTATGGAAGAAGTTCCTGCACAGACGGTTGCGATATCTGAAGATGGAACTATTACAATTAAAGATGATAAGTTGGGTGGAAAAATTAGTAGAGTTTCGAGCGATGGTTCGACTGCAACTTATTTTGTATCATACGAGATGTATTATGATGCAGCTGATCAAAAGACAACTGTTACTTATGTAGATGATGATTTAGCTGGAAAAACAGTTGGAACTGTACAAGAAATTACAGGTAAGACTTTTGAAAGTGTAAAAACTAATATTACTAATCCAGATAAAGATAAGTATGAGATAGTAAATGAGGGCCAAATTCCAAATGAGATTGTATTTGGAACGAAGGGTTATCCAGCTATAACTGTTCATTTGAAGCATAAACATAAAAAGATAACTAGAGATAATACGGTAACAAGAACAATAGAGTATCGAGACGAAAGTGGTAAGTTATTAGATGCAGTAAAACAAAGTTTGGTATTTACTCGAACAGGAGATAAGGATTTAGTAACAAATCAAGAAATTTTGAACACAGATGTTCCAAGTCAAAGCTTCGATGAAGTGAAGACACCAGAAAAAGTAGGCTACACACCAGATAAAGCTGTTGTTCCAAGTGAGACAGTAACATTTGATACTAAAGATTACACAGAAACTGTAGTATATAAGGCAAATGAACAAACCGGTCGAGTAGTATATGTGGATGATGACAACGGTGGACAAAAAGTCAAGCAAGGTAGCATATCTGGCAAGACAGGAGAAACCGTAAAGGTTACCCCAGAAGTACCAGAAAATTATGAGGAAGTAGCAGGAAATCCAACGGATTACACTTTCCCAGATGATGGTACAGACGAAAGTAACGTAGTAACAATACATTTGAAGCATAAACATGAAACAGTTACTAGAGACAACGTGGTAACAAGAACAATAGAGTATCGAGATGAAAGTGGTAAGTTATTAGATGCAGTAAAACAAAGTTTGGTATTTACTCGAACAGGAGATAAGGATTTAGTAACAAATCAAGAAATTTTGAACACAGATGTTCCAAGTCAAAGCTTCGATGAAGTGAAGACACCAGAAAAGGCGGGCTACACTCCAGATAAGATAAGCGTACCAGCTAAAGAAGTAACAATTAATGATAGCAATACGACAGAAGTTGTAATATATAAAGCTAATATCGTAAATGTGGTAATTAATTATGAGGATAACATGGGAAATAAACTTGTCGATACTGAAACCATATCTGGTAAAGAAGGAAATGAGTTTACTACTCAAGCCTTAGAAATTGCTGGTTATCACTTAATTTCTGAGAGTAAATTGGTTCATGGTATTTTTGGTAAAACTTTAGAAGTCACCTTTGTATATGAGAAAAATAGTACAGATTCTACAAAGAATACAAACCAAGTTGATAAGAACGATAACAATGGTAAAGAAAGTAAAGTAGAAACTAAGAAGTCTAACGATTTCAAAAACACTATTAACTCTAAAGATAAAGTAAATACTAAAGTATCAAGCCAAAAACTACCACAAACTGGTGATCAAAAAGATAATACTGCTAGTTTAGTAGGATTAATCTTAATGAGTTTAGCAGGTTTATTCGGATTTAAACGCAAGAATAAGCGTGATAACTAAATAATTATAAAAGACTAATTTATTGGAAAAATCACAAAGTTAATAAAATTATGTGATGATTAACAATAGGTTAGTCTTTTTTAATTTGATTAAATAGGCATGTTAAGCTTGTAATTGTTTTTGTGATAACGATAACAAATATAGATCTTCATAAATTTTTTTGAACTTAATTTAAAGTTATAAATATTGATAAGCCGGCATTATATGCCATAAAATCTATTGTGCAAAAAAAAACAAAATTAACATTTAAAAAAAATAAGGTATAATAACATTGTAAGCGTTATATAAAATAAAAACGAGTTCGGAAAATATCGCTAATTTTTAAGGAGGTTTTCAAGATGGCTGGTATTGATTTTGATAAATTAAAAAACATCGTTGATGACAAGTTTGAAACAGTGCGTGTTCTCGATAATGATGGAAATGTTGTTAACAAGGATCTATTTCCTGATTTAAGTGATGAACAAATTGTTGAATTATTTAAGAAAATGGTTTGGTCTCGTGTCCTAAACGAACGTTCAACTAAATTGAATCGTCAAGGACGTCTAGGTTTCTTTGCTCCTACTGCAGGTGAAGAAGCTTCTCAAATTGGATCAGAATTTGCAATGGAAAAAGAAGACTATATCCTTCCAGCATACCGTGATGTTCCACAATTGGTATTACATGGATTGCCTTTATACAAAGCATTCTTATGGTCACGTGGTCATGTTGATGGAAATAAATATCCTGAAAACTTCAATGCACTACCGCCACAAATTATTATCGGTGCTCAATATGTTCAAGCTGCAGGAATTGCTTTAGGTTTGAAGAAAAAGGGTTCTAAGAATGTAGCTTATACATACACAGGTGATGGTGGTACTTCTCAAGGTGATTTCTACGAAGGTATCAACTTCGCAGGTGCATTTAAAGCTCCAGCAATTTTTGTAGTACAAAATAATGGATACGCTATCTCAGTTCCTCGTGCAAAACAAACAGCTGCTAAAACATTAGCTCAAAAAGGTGTGGCAGCTGGAATTCCATTTGTTCAAGTAGATGGAATGGATGCACTAGCAATGTATTCAGTAATGAAAGCTGCACGTGAATATGCAGCAGCTGGTAACGGTCCAGTATTAATTGAAACATTAACATATCGTTTCGGACCACATACTTTATCTGGTGATGATCCTAAGCGTTATCGTACAGCTGAAGAAGAACAAGAATGGAAAGAAAAAGATCCATTAATTCGTATGCGTACTTACTTAGATAAGAAGGGTCTATGGTCTGAAGAAAAAGAAAAGGCATGGATAGAAGAAGTAAACAAGGAAATCGATGAAGCAATGGTTCTAACAGAAAAAGCACCTAAGCAAAAAGTTAGCGAATATCTAAAGAATGTCTTTGTTGATACACCTGCAACTATTCAAGAACAAATTGATAAATACACAAAGAAGGAGGCTGAATAACCATGGCTAAAACAACAATGATTAAAGCTATTACAGCGGCAATGGATGAAGAATTAAAGCGTGATGACAAGGTCTTAGTATTTGGGGAAGACGTTGGTAAAAACGGTGGTGTTTTCCGTGCAACTGATGGACTTCAAGAAATTTACGGAGAAGATAGAGTGTTTGATACACCACTTGCTGAATCTGGTATTGGTGGTTTAGCAGCAGGTTTAGCCTTCACTGGTTTTCGTCCAGTTCCTGAAATTCAATTCTTTGGTTTTGTTTTTGAAGTAATGGATTCAATTGCAGGACAAATCTCCCGTGAACGTTATCGTATGGGAGCAACTCGTAAGATGCCTGTTACATTTAGAGCTCCATTTGGTGGTGGGGTTCATACACCTGAACTTCACTCTGATAGTTTAGAAGGTTTGATGGCTCAAACACCAGGTTTACGTGTAGTTATTCCATCTGGTCCATATGATGCTAAGGGATTATTAATTTCAGCTATTCGTTCTGATGATCCAGTTGTATTCCTAGAACATATGAAATTATATCGTTCAGTTAAAGAAGAAGTTCCAGATGAAGCATACATCGTACCATTGGACAAAGCAGCAGTTAAGCGTGAAGGTAGCGATGTAAGCATCATAACATATGGCTACATGGTTCAAGAAAGTTTGAAAGCAGCTGAAGATTTAGCTAAAGAAGGAATTAACGCTGAAGTTGTTGATTTACGTACAGTATCTCCACTTGATGAAGAAACAATTTTAGCTTCTGTTAAGAAGACAGGTCGTGTTGTACTTGTTCAAGAAGCACAAGCACAAGCAGGAATTTCTCCAGCGGTAGCTTCATTAATTGCAGAAAAAGGTATTCTTTCATTAGAAGCACCAATTGGTCGTGTGAGTGCTCCTGACACACCATATCCATTTAGTGAAGCTGAAAGTACATGGTTACCGAATAAGAAAGATATCGTAGAGAAAGTTAAAGAAGTTGTGAACTTCTAATTTGGAGGGTGAAATAATGAGTAAATATCAATTTAAATTGCCAGATATCGGTGAAGGTATTGCAGAAGGTACAATTGGCGAATGGCATGTAAAACCTGGTGACAAGGTGGAAGTCGATGGAGATTTAGTTCAAATTGAAAATGATAAATCAGTTGAAGAAATTCCTTCTCCAGTTTCAGGTACAGTAACAAAAATATTGGTTGAAGAAGGCGAAACTGCTGAAGTTGGTCAACCATTGATCGAATTAGAAGTTGCAGAAGGAGAAGGTAATGTAGCTGACGATGCTCCTGCTGCAGAAACTGAAAAAGAAGAAAAAGTGGAAGCCGCACCAGCACCAAATACACAACCAACTCCACAAGTTGCAGATCATAGCTTGCCAGTTCTTGCAATGCCAGCAGTTCGTCGCTATGCACGTGAACAAGGAATTGACTTGAAGTTAGTACCAGGTTCTGGTCGTCATGGTCAAGTATTGAGAAGTGATATTGATGCCTTTAAAGCTAATGGTGGTGCAGTTGCTGCTGCTCCTGAAGCAACACCAGCTGTGGAAGAAGCAGCACCACAACCAGCTCCTAATTTACCTGCTGGAGATGCTCAATGGCCTGAAACACGTGAAAAGATGTCAGGCATTCGCAAAGCAACAGCAAATGCAATGGTACGTTCAGTATCTCAAATTCCACATGTGCATGTATTTGATGAAGTAATTGTTGATAAATTATGGGCACATCGCAAGAAGTACAAGGAACTTGCTGCAGAACGCGATGTCCGTCTAACATTCATGGCATATATGGTAAAAGCATTAGCCGTAGTTATGAAGGAATTCCCAATCTTCAACTCATCTGTAGATATGGATAAGCATGAAATTGTTTATAAAGATTACATCAATGTAGGAATTGCTACAGATACAGATAGAGGATTATTTGTTCCAAATGTAAAACATGCTGATAGCACAAGCCTATTTGGTATTGCTAAACAAATTACTGAAAACACAGCTAAAGCTAAAGATGGTAAATTAACAGCCGGTGATATGAGTCACACAGGTATGTCAATTACAAATATCGGTTCAGTAGGTGGCGGTCACTTTACACCAGTAATTAACTGGCCAGAAGTTGCTATCTTAGGTATGGGTCGTATTACTGATGAACCAGTTGTTGTTGAAGGTGAAGTAAAGATTGCTAAAGTCTTGAAGTTATCTTTGGCATTTGATCATCGCGTAATTGATGGTGCAACAGCTCAACGTGCAATGAATCGCTTGAAAGAATTATTAAGTGACCCAGAATTGTTATTAATGGAAGGATGATAGGCTAATGGTAGTTGGAGATTTTGCAATAGATTTAGATACAGTTGTTGTAGGTGCTGGACCTGGTGGATATGTAGCTGCAATTCATGCTGCAGAACTAGGTCAAAAAGTTACTGTAATTGAACGTGAATATATTGGTGGTGTATGTTTGAATGTTGGATGTATTCCTTCTAAAGCTTTGATTGAAGCTGCACATCATTACCAACATGCAATGGATTCTCAAGAAATGGGACTTCAAGTTACAGCTGCTAAGCTAGACTTCGATAAAACAATTGAGTGGAAGAATAACGTTGTAGCTCGTTTAACAGGTGGGGTTGCTTCCTTATTTAAGAAACATAAGATTGATGTTATCTGGGGAAATGCATATTTGAAAGATAGTCATAGTTTACGAGTAATTTCTGATGATGATAAGGCTCAAACATATACATTTAATAACTTGATTATTGCAACAGGTAGTCATCCAATCGAAATTCCTAACTTCAAATTTGAAGGACGTGTACTTGATTCTACAGGTGCTTTGAACTTAACAGAAGTTCCTAAAGAATTAGTTGTTGTAGGTGGTGGCTACATTGGTTCTGAATTAGCATCTGCTTACGCTAACTTAGGCTCTCATGTAACCATCCTTGAAGGTGGAGATATGATTTTAGCTAACTATGAAAAAGATTTAGTTAAAGTTGTAGAACATCACTTCAGTGAACAGGGTGTAGATATTTATACTAATGCTATAGCTAAGAATGCAGAACAAACAGATAAAGATGTAACTGTTACTTTCGAAGTAGATGGCGAAGAAAAGAAAATTACAGCTGATTATGTCATTGTTTCTGTTGGTCGTCGTCCAAACACTTCAAATATGGGCTTAGAACAAGCTGGTGTAAGTGTTGATGAACGTGGTTTAATTCCTGTTGATGCACAAAGTCGTTCAAATATTCCTAACATTTACGCTATTGGTGACGTAACGAAGGGATACGCATTAGCTCATAAAGCTTCTTACGAAGGAAAGGTTGCAGCAGAAGCTATTTCTGGCAAACCAACAGTTATTGATTACCATGCAATGCCAGCTGTATGTTATACAGATACATCCATTGCAACAACAGGTTTGACATTAGCTGAAGCAAAGGAAAAAGGCTTTGACGCTAAGAAAGCACAATTCCCATTTGCAGCTAATGGTCGTGCAATTTCAATGGGTGAAACAGATGGATTTATCCGTTTAGTATTTGAAAAAGAAACAGGTGTCTTATTAGGTGCTCAAATGGTTGGTAGCAACGCTAGTGATTTAATTAGTGAATTAACTTTGGCTATTGAATGTGGTTCAACAGTTGAAGATGTTGCATTAACAATTCATCCACATCCTTCCTTAAGTGAAGCTGTTATGGATACTGCTGATGTTGCCATTGGATTCCCAACAAATATTTAATAATTAAAGTAAAGGACCGGTATGTAGTGGATATCGGTTCTTTGTATAAAAGTAATTAGTAGAGGAAGATGAAAGTTATGGAAAAAATGCAATACGTTGTAATGAAAACAGATGATATTAGAACAAACTTGGCCACAGAACAATATTTAATGAATAGCGATAAGATAAAACCTCCGTTCATGTTATTCTACATTGAAAAGCCATGTATTATTGTTGGTCGTAACCAAAATACAATGGAAGAAATCAACCAAAAATATTGTGAAGAACATGGAATTACTATTACACGCCGTCTATCAGGTGGTGGAGCTATGTACCAAGATTTAGGTAACCTTTGCTTTAGTTTCGTAGTACCAGCAGAAAATCAAAAATTTGGTGACTTTAAATCTTTAGTACAACCTGTTGTAGATGCTTTGCATAAGATGGGTGTAACAGGTGCAGAAACAACCGGACGTAATGATATTGTGGTCGATGGTAAGAAATTCTCTGGTAATGCAATGTATACGCGTGGTGGCAAAACTTTCTCTCACGGTACACTAATGTTTGATGTTGATACTGATGCAGTTGCTGATGCTTTACGTGTTCCTAAGGATAAGATTGAATCTAAAGGAATTAAGTCAGTACGTTCTCGTGTTACAAACCTAAAGCCATATGTTAGTGAAGAGTATAAAGACTTTGATACATTCCAATTTAGAGATGAACTAATTAAACTAATTTGGGGTGTTGACTCTTTAGAAGAAGCACAACAATATGAATACCAATTAGACGATGAAGATAAAAAAGGTATTGAAGCAATTGAACAAAAGCTTTATAGGAACTGGGACTGGGTATATGGCAAGTCTCCAGAATTCACAGTTAAGCGTCGTAAACACTTTACTAGCGGTACAATTGATGCACGTTTCTTAGTTGAAGATGGTAAGATCAAAGATATTAAGATTTACGGTGACTTCTTTGGTTCAGGCGATGTAAAAGATGTCGAAGATGCTTTACGTGGGTTGAAGTATGATGTGTCAACTATAAAAGAAGCATTAGGTAAACTTGACTTGAATAAATATTTTGTTGGAATTGATGCTGAAGATATTAAAGAATTAATCTCAACACAACAATAGTAATTAAAGTAAAACTCGTCGATTTGGCGAGTTTTATTTATACTAGGCTGATATGTTACAATAACTATGTAAGTATATTAATTATTGTATATGGGAAGGAAGTGTGGGACTAATGGCAACAAGAGCAGAACTAAAAAATGAAGTAAAAGATGCTTTTCGTGGAAATTGGAAAAAAGCGATAGGATTATCAATAATACCAATTGTATTCACAGTAATAACAGTTTTTACAGTTTCTATATTTTTACAAGTATTATTGTTAGTGATACGAAACAATCCAGCAACATTTAGTGATGTTCCCAATGATGTAGCTGCTAATTCAACTGGAAATGGTGGAACTTATAGTACCAACATTGTTTCAAGCATTATTGGAATTATGATTTATCTAGGGATTCAATATACCTTTTTAGATTGGCTTCGTGGCAAAAGCGTGGAAAGTATCAACAATTTTAGAAGTATGTTCCAAGTGTTTTCTAAAAGATATTTTATCCCAGTATTAGTGATGTATATTATCCAATGGGTATTACAATTCCTATGGTCATTACTTTTCATTATTCCTGGAATTATTAAGGGATATTCATACTCACAAACTTACTTTATCTATAAAGATATTGAAGCTAGTGGTGCAAAAGCCAATTACAAATATCCTGATTATGTAACTTTAAGTAGAGAATTGATGAATGGACATAAGTGGGAACTATTCCTATTAGATTTAAGCTTTATTGGCTGGCATATTGTATCAATTCTTACATTTGGATTAGGTTATATTTGGTTGATCCCATATATGAGCGCAACAAAGGCTGCATTTTATCGAAATTTAGCTGGAGATAAATTTTTGAAACAAGATAGAGTTTATGATGCTGAATTTAAGGAAATGTAAAAAAGAATAAGATACTGGCACCAATAAGATCAAAGCTTATTGGTGCTTTTTTGAAGGTAGGTGAAAGGAATGGTTGCTTGGCAAGCTGCCTGGTATTATGAAAATATTGATTTTTCGGCGATGCCATTTAAGATGAGAGAATTATCGCAATTAATAAAAATTACGTCTTTTTTATCAGGTAAAGAATTACGACTAAAATTAACCAATTACTATGGCAAAGAAGAACTCATTTTTGATGAAATTTATGTAGCTCTAACAGCTGATATGAAAGAAAAGCAAAGAGTAACAGCTTTGTATCAAGATACGATTGTAATTCCACAAGGAGAAGCAATTTGGACAGATTCAATAGACTTAGATATTAAAGTTGGACAAACAATCTATGTCTATATGAAGTCTTCGCAGGAACAAGAATACTGTGATTTTAAGTGTACTTATGAAACATCATTAACCAATGCCTCTTTTGCTCGTAGTGCTAATTTCTTACCTAAATTAAGTGATACTTGGCAAAGTAGGAAAGGTTGGTTTTGTTTAGAAGAAGTAGACGTATGGACGAAAGCAAATCCTAAATATTTAGAAATTACAGGTGATTCTCTAATGGAAATGGGAATGATAACGGCTCCCCTAATGCAATATTTGATGACCGTACATCCTGACGAAGTAACAGTGCTAAATACCGCTATTTCTGGAAGTCGCTTAATTCATGATGCCCCTCATGATCAACCCATTTATGAAACTTTTGGAGAGAGTTTATTAAGTAGAATGGTTAGAAACAGGAGTGGCTTTAAACCTGAATTGACGATTGTTTCAATTGGGGCAAATGATTTGATGCTACCATTGATCAGTGAAGTAGCTGCAAGACAAAAAATAACTAAGGATAATTTTTTTAATGCTGTCCAGAGGCTAAATGAAATTTTAGAAAAGCGCAATAGTGAATTAATTTTGCTAGATATACCACCATTTACGCTTAGTCACACTGGTCGGCCAGATGATAAAGAGCTACAAGCACAAAAATTTAGAAAAGAATTAAATAGCAAACTTGCTACAATTCCTGAGACAGTGCCCACATCACTTCTTTTAGAAATGCTACCATGTGGCGTACAAAGTGCATATGATTTTGGTGACCATATGCATATCAATCAGGCTGGTGGTAGGGTTGTAGCAACTAAATTAATTCCTAAAATAGAACAAGAACTATTTCATTAAAAAATGGCAGCAAAGCCTGGTTTTAAAGACTTTGCTGCCGTTCTTATTAATTAATCAGAGCCAATAAGTTTTTCTACTTGTTTAGATAGATTTTCCCAAGTTAGAGGGGAAGCTTCCTTAAAGTCATCAGAGAATGTAGAATGATTTTCTCTAGGAATGATATAGCCAACAATTTCGCTTGTAGCTCCACGTACGGCTAATTTTTTATCAGTATCGTCCCAAATAACAGTCCAGTAAGGTCCTTCTAATGCATCGTCAAACATGTATTGAACACCATCAAGAATAGTCTTCTCGATAACTTCTTGTTCAGTTGCATCAGGATATCCATTAGCTTTAAGCCAAAATAATTTTTGTTGAACTTCGCCCATATCATCAGGGATGAAATTAAGCATGTTGTACATTATTATCGTCCTTTCAAAATAGAAATGTTAAGTATATTTTATCAAAAATAAAGAGTAGCACCAACTAATAAAGTTGATGAAAAAGTAGATTTATAAGTTATAATAAGGGTAATCAAAATAAGGATGGTGTTTTAAATGCGAGCAATCTTAACTACTATTGGAGCAGATAAGGCAGGTATAATTGCCGGCGTAAGTACATATTTAGCTAAAAACCAAGTCAATATTCTTGATGTATCTCAAACTATTATGAATGGATACTTTACAATGATGATGATGGTAGAGGTTCCAGATGAAAAAGTAGATTTCGAAAAAATCACGACAGAACTCAATGAATTGGGTGAAAAGTTGGGTGTAGAAATTAAAATTAGAAACGAAAAGTTATATCAAGCGATGCATCAACTATAAGATGAGGTGATAGAGCATGGATACAGCGCAAATCCTTGAAACAATCAAGATGATTTCAGAAGAAAATTTGGATATTAGAACAATTACAATGGGAATTTCTTTGCTTGATTGTATTGATAGTGACAGTGATAAAGCATGTCAAAAAATTTATGACAAGATAACAACTAAAGCTAAAGATTTAGTGAAAGTTGGAAATCAAATTGCAACAGAATATGGAATTCCAGTTATTAATAAACGAGTTTCAGTGACACCAATTAGTTTGATTGCTGCAGCTTCTAAAGATAAAGACTATGTTAAATATGCTAAAGCTTTAGATAAAGCGGCACAAACTTTAGGTATTGATTTTATTGGCGGTTACTCGGCTTTGGTGCAAAAAGGTTATCAAAACGGAGATCGTACTCTAATCAAATCATTACCTCAGGCTTTAGCTGAAACAAATCTAGTATGTGCTTCTGTAAATGTTGGTTCAACAAGAAGTGGAATCAATATGGATGCAGTTAAAGAAATGGGGCAGGTTGTTAAAGCAGCTTCAGAACTAGATTTTATGACAAATGCTAAGATGGTTATTTTCTGTAATGCAGTTGAAGATAATCCATTTATGGCAGGGGGCTTCCATGGAGTTGGTGAACCAGATGCTGTTATTAATGTGGGTGTTTCTGGACCTGGTGTTGTTAAATCAGCTCTAGAAAAAGTTAAAGGCGTTTCTATGGATGTAGTAGCCGAAACTATCAAGCAAACAGCATTTAAAGTTACAAGAATGGGCCAATTAGTAGGTAGCATTGCCGCAGAAAAATTAAACGTACCATTTGGAATTGTTGACCTATCATTAGCACCAACACCTGCCGTAGGTGATTCTGTTGCCCAAATTTTGGAAGAAATTGGCTTAGAACAAGTTGGAACACATGGCACCACAGCTGCTTTAGCGATGTTAAATGATGCAGTTAAAAAAGGTGGCATCATGGCATGTAGTCATGTCGGTGGTTTATCAGGTGCATTTATTCCAGTTTCTGAAGACGCTGGCATGATAGATGCAGTTAATGCTGGATCACTTAATATTGAAAAACTAGAAGCAATGACAGCTGTTTGTTCAGTAGGGTTAGATATGATTGCAATTCCAGGAGATACACCAGCTGAAACAATTAGTGCGATGATTGCAGATGAAGCTGCAATTGGCATGATTAATAATAAGACAACCGCTGTTAGAGTTGTTCCAGTTCCCGGAAAAGATGTTGGCGAAACAGTCGAATTTGGTGGCTTATTAGGACATGCTCCGATTATGGCAGTTAATAAGGTATCTTCAGCAGATATGATTAATCGTGGTGGACTTATTCCAGCACCAGTTCATAGTTTTAAAAACTAGAAATTGCATGATAATGGCTGATACTCTTTAGGATAATCAGGAAAATAATTTAAGAATACTATCGATTGAAATGAATATTTAAGACAAATTAAGAATAAAGCAGGTAAATAAAATCTGTTTTATTCTTTTTTATTAAGTTAATTTGACGGTTTATGATCGATAATGGTAAATTATTGAGTGTAAAGATAATATTTTGACGGTATATTACTATTATTTTAATTTTAATAATATAATTTTAACAAAGAAATGAGTTCTTTATTTCTTTTATTAACAATAATGTAAACGGAAACATAAGTATAAAGAAGTATTTTGGTAAATTCTATAATTTTTATGAAAGAAAATGACTTTTTTTGACTATTTATGATTGAATTTAACTGAGAATAGTGGTACTATACTAGAGGAGGTTGTGAAAGTGCTTGCAGAAGAAAGACATAGAATAATTTTAGAACTGTTAAAAGAGCATAACGTGGTTAAGTTACAGGATATCTGTGAAAGAACACAATGTTCAGAATCATCAGGAAGAAGAGACTTGCAGTTATTGGAAGAACGTGGATTGTTAGTTCGTGTCCATGGCGGTGCTAAGATGAAGCAACCTTTGCAACGAGAACTTGATGTAATGGGAAAATCTACTCAAAATACTCAAGAAAAAGAGAGTTTAGGCGCAAAGGCAGCAAGTTATATTCAAGATGATGACGTTATTTATTTAGATGCTGGAACTTCAACTATAGCAATCATTCCTTATTTATCTGAAGATCAGCATTTAACTGTTGTTACAAATGGAGTTGAGCATGCTTCATTATTAGCCGATAAGAATATTAGGACTTTCTTGTTAGGTGGTAGATTAAAAAATACTACTAAAGCAATTATTGGTGTTGAAGCAGCGAATGATTTGAAAAGATTTAGATTTAATAAAGCATTTTTAGGAATCAATGGTGTCCATGAAAAGTATGGATTGACAACTCCAGATCCTGACGAAGCTGAGATTAAAAGAACTGCACTTGAAAGAAGTGAAAAAGGCTATGTAATCGCTGATAAGTCTAAATTTGGTTATGTGTCTTTTGTGAAAGTTGCAGATGTTACAGATGCAACAATTATCACAAGTACTTTACCTGCTAGTGTAGCTAAGCAGTATAGTTCACAGGCAACAATACAGGAGGTTATATTATGATTTATACGGTAACAATCAATCCATCTATTGATTATATCGTGCAACTAGACAAGCTCACCTTGGGAGAAGTTAATCGTATGGACTACGATAACAAGCTTCCAGGTGGGAAAGGTATTAACGTTTCTCGTATCTTAAAAGAATTAGGTCATGACAATATTGCATGGGGCTTTCTTGGAGGATTTACCGGAAATTTTGTAAAAGAAGAACTTGAAAAAGTAGGTTTGAAGACAGATTTCACTCCAATTGCAGCTGATACTCGTATCAATGTTAAAATCAAAGCTCAAAATGAAACAGAAATCAATGGTCAAGGACCTAAGTTGACTGAAGAAGAAATCAGTGCTTTTACAGAAAAATTTGACCATTTAACATCAGATGACGTTGTTATTTTTGCTGGGAGTTTAGTACCTAGTTTAAATGATGATTTCTACTTTGATTTGATTAAGATCATTCGTTCAAAAGGAGCTCAATTTGTAATTGATACAACTGGCGAAAGTTTACGTAAGACCTTAGCTGAAAAGCCATTAGTTGTTAAACCAAATAATCATGAATTAGCTGATTTATTTGGTGTCGAATTTAACGGAATAGACGACATTGTTAAATATGGTCGTAAGTTGCTAGACATGGGTGCTCAAAATGTTTTAGTTTCTATGGCAGGCGATGGTGGCTTGATGATCACCAATGAAGGTGTATGGAGATCATTAGCTCCTAAGGGAACTGTTATTAACTCCGTTGGTGCTGGTGATTCTATGCTAGCAGGATTTGTTGGTACTTATGCAAGCACTAAAGATCCAATTGAAGCTTTCCATTATGGCTTAGCTTCTGGATCTGCAACAGCATTTTCTGAAGATTTGGCAACTCGTGAAAAGATCGATGAAATTTATGCTCAAATTACTATTGATGAATATAAATAGAATTGTTTAGGAAAGGAACGGTTTAATATGGATATTCGTAGTTTGTTAATGAAAGATATCATGATTATGGATCTTAAGGCTACTACTAAGTCTGAAGTAATTGATGAAATGGTACATAACTATTATGAACATGGAATCATTGATGATGAAGATCTTTATAAGAAAGATATCATTAAACGTGAAGAAGAAGGTTCAACTGGTATGGGCGATGGAATTGCTATTCCACACGCACATGACGCTGCAGTTAAGAAACCAGCTGTACAATTTGCTAGAAGTGTTGCAGGTGTTGACTATGACTCAATGGACGGCCAGCCAGCTCACTTATTCTTCATGATTGCAGCTCCAGAAGGTGGAGATAATACTCACTTGCAAGCCTTAGCTGCTTTATCACAAGTATTGATGAACCCAGATGTTGTAACAGCATTGAAAGCTGCAGATACACCTGACAAGGTTCAAGATATTTTTGCAGAAGCTGTAGCTAAGAAGGAAGCTGAAAATAAGGCTGAAGAAGAAGCGGAAAAAGTAGCTGCAAATAGTAATAGTGATCGTCCATATATTGTTGCTGTTACTGCTTGTCCAAATGGTATTGCACATACTTACATGGCTGAAGAAAACTTAAAGAAGAAAGCTAAAGAATTAGGTGTTGATATCAAAGTTGAAACAAATGGTTCTGAAGGTATCAAACATCGTTTAACAGCAGATGAAATTTCAAGAGCTGTCGGTGTTGTTATCGCTGCTGATAAAAAAGTTGAAATGAACCGTTTCGATGGCAAGCCACTTGTAAATAAGCCTGTTAAATCTGGTATCCAAGAACCAGAAAAATTAATCCAACAAGTTTTAGATGGAAAAGCAGCTATTTATCACGCAACAGGTGATGATAGTAGTTCTTCTGCTGAATCTGATGGAACTGTTTGGGGTAACATCTACAAGCAATTAATGAATGGTATTTCACACATGCTACCGTTTGTTATTGGTGGTGGTATCTTAATGGCGATCTCATTTATTGTTGAACAATATATGGGTGGTGCCAAAGCTCCAGCATTTATTTTCTTAAATAGTGCAGGTAATTTAGCATTTGCATTTATGGTACCTGTATTGGCAGCTTACATTGCTGAATCAATCGGTGATACTCCTGCTTTAATGCCTGGTTTCGTTGGTGGATTCATGGCTTCTATTGCTAATGCTTCCTTAGGTGGATCATATCATGTTAACTTCCAAGCTAACTCAACTTCACCTGCTGGATTCTTAGGTGGTATTGCAGCTGGTTTTATTGCTGGATACTTGATTTTAGGTATGAAGAAGATGTTTGCAGGATTACCACGTTCAGTTGAAGGTATGAAACCAATGCTTCTTTACCCAGTATTTGGATTGCTATTCATTGCTTTGATTATGTACTTCATTGTTAACCCAATCTTCAGTACAATCAACCTATGGATTACTCACTTCTTGAATGGTATGGGTACTGGAAACTTAGTTCTATTAACATTAGTATTAGCTGGTATGATGTCTATTGATATGGGTGGTCCTTTCAACAAGGCTGCTTATGTATTTGCTTCAGGTGCTTTCGCTAACGATCCTAAGTCTACAACTGCTGCTATTTTGATGGCTGCCGTAATGGTTGGTGGTATGGTTCCTCCATTTGCAACAGCTATCGGTACTGCATTCTTCAAGAACAAGTATACTGAAGATGAACGTCGTGCAGGTGTTACAAACTGGATCTTAGGATTCTCATTCATTACAGAAGGTGCTATTCCATTTGCAACAGCTGATCCAGGTCGTGTAATTCCATCATGTATCATTGGTTCTGCTGTTTCTGGAGCAATTGTTGGTGCTATGAGAATTGGTATTCCTGCTCCTCACGGTGGTTTCTGGGTATCACCTTTAGCAACAAACATTTGGGGTTACTTCTTAGCTGTAATCGTTGGCTCTATCGTAGCAGCTTTGATTATGAGTTTCTGGAAAAAACCAGTTAATGAAAAATAATTATTAAGAAAAGTGGATGTAAAAGTCCACTTTTTTTAATTGTAAAAGATATTTAATTTGTCAGAGTTAATGATTTAGCATATCATTATATTTGTTAAATAATATTGAAGGAGCAATATTTTTATGCCGATAGATAATAAATTAATTGATGATGCCGGGAAAAAGTACCGTCAGTTAACAGAATGGTTTTATCTATGTTGTCTGGCAATATTTTTTATAACTATTTATATTAATGGCACAACAATGGTGGATCAAATTACATATTTTAATAAGTTAATTTTCCTTCGAATTGAGCAGGCAGTAACGCTTTTAGTGATGGGAAAGATAGTATTATTAGATAAATATCCACGAAAGCTAACAATAAAATTATTGTTAATTTTTATGCTGATAACCTATATTTGTTATCGAGCTCGTGCCTATGAGCCATTATTCTATACCGTATTTTTAATAGGTGCCAAAGATGTCGACTTCAGGAAAATTCTTAAATTGTACTTAACCTTTGGAATTCCAATTTTTATAGTAAGTGCCTGGTTAGCTCTGAATGATTATATACTGAATTTAACTCTTCAAAGACCAGGAGATAATACGGTTAGAATAGCTTTAGGAAACTATTCTCCATCAGATGCTGCAGCGCATATCTTTTATTTTATGTTAGCATATGCTTTACTTAAACGATTTAAATGGAATATACCGGAGATTATCTCAGGGATAGCCTTGTTGATATGTGTCTATACATTAACTGCAACTAAACTAGATGAAATTTTGATTATTTTGATACTACTCCTATGTGCAGGAGGATATAAGTATGCGGTAAAATTTATCCAAAGATTCAGTTTAAAACAAGTTAGATGGGGATTGTGGATATACGCAGTTATCAATGTTATGTTGCCTTTAATGTTTAATCCAAATAGCAGAATCTGGAGTATTATAAATACCTTGAGTTCTGCGCGTTTATTCTTCGGGCAAGTTGCATATCATGATTATGCAATTCCTTTGTTTGGTCAATTTGTTTATCAAAATGGGAATGGTAGCATTAAGCCGGGGGAAGCATACTTTTTCATTGATTTATCGTTTGTAAGGGCGTTATTAATGTATGGCTTAGTATTCTTTGTTGTTGCGATGTTCTACATAATTAGTAGTATCGAAAGTAACATTAAACAAAGAAATTATAATTTAGTTATAGCTTTGATCCTAGTTTTATTAAGTTCTGCAATTGATAATCATTTATGGGACATGGCATTTAACATTGTATTTTTAGGAATGTTTGCAGATGTACAGTCAGATAATGAGATAGTAGGGATAGAAAATGAAAGTAACACAAAATAGAAATTTAGAAACGACTTCAATGGGATTGTTATTAGGGTATTTTATCCTGTCAATATTTTTGAATAGTTTAGGCAATGCTTTGACGGTATCTTTGAATTTAGGAAGTGCATTGTGGACTGCAGCAGCAGTTAATATAGCTAAAATAACACCAATTTCTTTGAGTGCGATGCTATTTATTTCTGGTTTTATTGTAATAATTGTCAATCTAGTGATTTTGAAAAAGGTTAATGTAAAAAGAATATTGGGTAATCTAATTTTTATGACTCCTTTTTCAATTTTAGTAGGAATTTTTGCAACGGAATTAGTTAAATTAGGAATTCATAGTTTAAATTTACCTGTGCGTATCTTTTTGGATTGTTTAGGAGTAGTCCTAATTGCTATTGCTATATCACTTTATCAAAGAATAAATTGGATGTTGCATCCGGTTGATGATTTGATGCAAATTATTCGTTTTAAATACTTCAAGGGTAGTTCTACAATTGCCCAATTGGTAACTTTTACTCCACCAATTGTAGCGATTATTATTTCGGTAATTGTATCACATCATATATATGCAATAAATGTTGGAACGATATTTGCCTTATTATGTCAGGGGCCAATCGTAGGGATAGCTGACAAGGTAGTTTTTCCAAGTCTAAAGCATCGCAATTTAGATTAGATAAAAGTAAAGACATAGTTTTGTTTACAAAGCAAAACTATGTCTTTTTCTATATATTAAAATGCCCTGTAACTAGGTCACTTACCTAATTACAGGACATTTATTTATTTTAATATTTTATTTTTTTGCAGCTCTCTTTAATTCTAGCTTGCGTAACCATGGTAATAAGAAACCAAGTACAACTAAGAATCCAACAGTTACAAAATTCATAAATAATTGGTGATCAAATGCTTTAGTTCCAGGAGCAGCATCTTGTGGGATGAATCCCATTGTTGCGCAGACAAAGGTGAAGATGAAGCACCAGAAACCAACAATTAAAGCACCAGTTCTATTTTTAATATAAACGTAATCGGACTTAAATTGTTCTTCTTGCCAACGAATAGCTAGGAATGCAACGAATACTAAAGCTGTCTTATATGGTGAAACAATACCATTTAAGTTCAACAACCAGTTATAGATGGAGTTGATATTTGGTAAAGTACCACTTAAAAGAAGAAGTAACAAACTGATTCCAGCAGTTAAAGTATAACTATGTACTGGACGTCCAGCTTTATTCTTCTTGATAAGCCAACTAGGCATGTATTTAGCAGCAGTATCACTAGCGAATACACGACTAGCAGCATCAATTAAAATAGCTAATTGAGCTAACATAAACATCAATTGAACTACAGCAAAGACATACATCAAGCTCTTACCCATACCAACTTGTTCACCTAAAAGTTTGAATGCATAGTATGGACCATTCATCTTAAAGTCGTTAGGAATGTGGTTAGCGTTAAAGAAGACAGCTAATGATAAAGTACCAAAGATAGTTAAGAAAGCAGTCATCAAAGCTAACATCCACATAGCTTTAGGAAAATCTCGCTTAGGATTACGCATCTTGTTAATGTATGGAGCAGCTAATTCAGCACCAGACATAGCGAAGATCAATAAACCAGTTGTAGAGAAGTAGTGTAAACTAAAGTTTGGCTTAAATGCATGAAGATTAAATGGTTGTGTAGCAATATGTGCACCGTGTATTAATGCCCATACAGTCATGAAAACAAAAAGCATTGAAATCAAGAACATCGCACCACCACCAATGATGGAAAGTACTTCTAGGGAATCACGGAAAACATTTTCGAAGATAATGAATAATAAAATAATAACAAAAGTTAACATTCCGAAAGTAAACGTAGACATGTGATGTCCTAAAGTATTATTACCTAAAATAATCCAACTTATAGAAACAATAACAGAGTTTGAAACGTCCACTAAGTATGGAATTGTTTGCGTCCAATACATCCAGGAAGTAATGTATCCGAATAAATCACTATGAGTACCACGACGAATCCAAGAAGCAAGACCACCATCTTGATTATCAAAAGTTAAACCTAATTGTGTAGCAATTAATGCATAAGGAATAACATAAGTAAAAAGTAAGAAAATCCATGAAATAACAACAGATAATCCTTGATTTTGAAAAGGATAGAATATATTTTCAAAACTAATAATTGTAACAAAGTCGAGCAAAGCAATAACTGGCCAGCTCATATAATGTTTCTTTTGATCTAACATTTAAAATCTCCTCGTTAATACTGATTGTTGATATTATGCATATTATTAATCATTTAAACAAGGTGGCTTATTTTTACGCCTGAGAAAGTTAGCAGGCAAAATTACCACAGCCTTCCTTAATATTTTCTTTAACTTTTAGTATTGTAGCGTAATTTTCAGAAAAATAATAGAATAAAAAATTGATTTTTCAAAATTTATGCAAATAAAAAAATCAATAGACGCTATTATACGCCTATTGATTGAATATATATTAACTATTGTTCGTGAGAATAACGTGCCTTCAAAGCCCATAAAATTGAAACAGTATCAACAACTTCTTGGAACATCGCACCGATGAAAGCAGGGATGATACCAGTACTTGCGATTAACATTAATGCAGTACAAATTGCAATCCCTAATAAAACTGATTGACGAGCAACTTTAATGGTGTCACGTGAAATAGTAACAGCTTTAGAAACACGAGATAGATCATCCTTTAAAATAACAACATCAGCTGATTCACTAGCAGCAGTAGAACCATGTGCACCCATAGCAATACCAACATCAACAGTTGCAAGTGAAGGAGCATCATTTACACCGTCACCAACCATAAAAGTAGGGTGGCCAGATTTAGGGATATTTTGTAAAGCGGTGATCTTATCTTGAGGTAGTAAGTCAGCTTTTACTTCATCAATTCCTACTTCTTTAGCTACTCGTTGAGCAATCTTTTCTTGATCCCCAGTTGGCATCATTAACTTTTTGACTCCTAAAGCTTTCAAAGTATTCATAGTTTCTTTTGCTTCAGGACGAACATGATCGGTAAAAGTAACATAACCACAAAGTTCATCATCAACACTGACATAAATAGTAGTAGTTGCTAAAGGTTTCATTTCTGAATTTGGAGCAACAAATTTAAGTTTACCTACTTTAACATTTTTATGATTAATAGTAGCTTCAATTCCCTTACCTGTTTTTTCCTCTAAAGAACTAACAGGTGCTAAATCGATATTTTGATTGTCAGTATATGCAACAAGTGAACGAGCTAAAATATGTGATGATTCTTGTTCAGCACTAGCAGCTAGTTGTAATAATTCTTCTACTTTCATAGAAGAGGTTGTAACAACATCTTGTATAGTTAATTGCCCACTAGTGATTGTACCGGTTTTATCAAAAGCACCAGTTTTAGCAGTGGCAAGTTTTTCTAAAACATCACCAGTTTTTACCACAATGCCGTTGCGTGAGGCACGGCTCATACCTGAAACCATAGCAACAGGTGCTGCAAGGATTAAAGGACAAGGTGAGGCTACAACTAATACTTCAGCAAGGCGATGAGGGTCGCCTGAGAAGAACCAAGCTGCAAGTGAAATTAAAATGGCTGCCAAAGTAAATGGAACAGCGTATCTATCTGCCATTCTAACAAAATGAGCAGGAGTACTTTCAGCTTCCTTAACTAGCTTAACTAACTGTTGATATTGACTATCTTTAGCAAGTTTACTTACTTGTAAAGTAACGGAATTGTCCCCATTCAAAGAACCAGACATTACGTTGTCACGGAGATTTTTTTCAACAGGTTTTGATTCACCAGTTAAAGAAGATTCATCAAATAAGCCGCTACCTTTAATGATAAAACTGTCTACAGGAACGATTTCCCCAGGTTTAACTACAATTTTATCTCCAACTTTAACATCATTGACACTAACATCATCTATGTCACCATCATCCATAATTTTATGTGCAATTTGAGGTGAATTATCTAGTAATGCTTTTAATTCTGTATTTGCTTTATGAGAGGCATAATCTTCTAATGTATCACCACCAGTGAGCATGATAAGAATAACCATACTTGCCCAATATTCACCTACGGATAAAGTGGCGACAACAGCTAAGATGGCTAATAGGTCGACGCCATATTTTCCAGAACGGAGTGTGTGAACCATTTCCTTAAACATAGATAAAGCAATGATAGCTCCGACTAAAGTAACGAGAATTTGTGCATATAATTTTAAATGTAATAAGTACTGTAAAACAACTGCGACTGCAGCGATACCAACAATAATATATAATTTTTGTTTATGACTTAGACGAGACATAATAAATCCCCCCATATCTAAAAAGAAATAAGTTTTATTTATAAACATATTATAACTGATAATTTTTAAAAAGTAAATTAGAAAAATTATAAATAAAGGCAAAAAAGCAAGTCAAAACTTGCTTTTTGTCTCAATGTGTAGGTTTTTCGTTAAGTGTAATAACTCCAACAGCGTTTAAACCAGTGTGAGTCATAATAATAGGACTAGTTAAACGAGCGATATAAGGGATTTCTTGGATAGAGTTATTCTCTAATAAAGTATCCTTGATTTTTTGAAGTAGACTATCATCTGTACCAACATTTGATAAGGATAGTGCTTGAATAGGGTTGTGATTTTGTAAATATTCTTCAGCTAAAGTCTTACAATGCTTGATAAAGGTCTTCTTGCTACGACCCTTGACAATAACATCCAAACTTTCCTCGTTCAAGCGAATAATAAGTTTAAGATTGATAAGTTTAGTTAAAGCACCAGCTAAACGACTTACACGACCACCAGCAACTAAACAGTCAAGGTTATCAATCAAAACATCAATAGTTGTGCGATGATAGATGTCTTTAAGGTGATCTTTAATTTCATCAATACTTTTACCTGCCTCTAAATCTTTAGCAGCAGCAAGAACTTGGAAAGCCAATCCTCTATCAGTTGATTTACTGTTAATAACAGTTACCTTAGTATCTACCATATCAGCAGCACTACTTGCAGTTTCGTAAGTTCCAGAAAGAACATCTGAAAGTACAATAGCTAATACTTCGCTGCCATCTTTACCTAGTTCATTATAAGCATCTATAAATCTGCCGATAGGTGGTTGACTTGTTTTAGGAATATTGCCATCTTTTAAAGCTTGGACTAATTCTTCACGAGAAATATCTTCACCATCAACATAATTTTTACCATCCACTTCAACAGAAAGGGGTACAATTGTAATATTATATTTTTCAATTTCTTCTGGTGTAAGTTGAACAGAAGAGTCTGTTAAAATTTTAATGTTTGCCATAGTTGAAACTCCTCTCGGCAAATTATTCATACTTTTATTATATCAGTAATAGTGTACACTTTCTATTATACTATGAATAATCTTTTAAACAAGGTAATCTAGACTTGGGGTTTAGATTGACATGAATTTAATAAAAAAATCATATATTTTTTGTTATTAATGATATACTAATGAGTGGATATCATTAGGACTAATTGATTTTGGTGAAGGGAATATGTAGTATGACAAAAAAACTTTCAATTATAGTGCCTTGTTATTACGAAGAAGAAACTATACCTTTGTTCTATGAGGCTGTTGAAAAAGTTAAGAAGGAATTAAATGGAATTGAATTAGAATATTGGTTTGTGAATGATGGTTCACAAGATGGAACTTTAGATGAAATGCGTAAATTAAACGCCAAAGATAAAGAACATGTACACTATGTATCATTTTCTAGAAACTTTGGTAAAGAAGCTGCACTATACTGTGGTTTACAACAAGCTACAGGAGATTATATAACTGTAATGGATGCTGATTTGCAAGATCCGCCAGATATGTTGCCAGAAATGATAGAAATTCTTGAAAATGAAGACTATGATTGTGTGGGAACTAGAAGAACGAATAGAAAAGGTGAACCACCAATTCGTTCATTTTTTGCAAGAATGTTTTATAAGTTAATTAATAAAATTTCTGATACTGAAATTGTTGATGGTGCCAGAGATTTTAGAGTAATGACAAGACAAATGGTCGATGCAATCCTTTCAATGACAGAATATAATCGTTTTTCTAAAGGTATTTTTAGTTGGGTAGGTTTTAATACTAAATATTTAGAATATAAAAACCAAGAACGAGTAGCTGGGACAACAAGTTGGAATTTTTGGAGTTTGTTGAAATACTCAATTGATGGAATTGTCAATTTCTCTCAAGCACCTTTAGATATAGCTGTTTATTTTGGAATGTTGACATCATTCTTTTCAGGGATTGGAATTGTATGGATTATTATTCGTTACTTTTTAGAAGGTGGAGATCCAACGACTGGTTGGACATCAACTATTTGTTTATTGCTATTCTTTAGCGGAATTCAACTAATGTGTCTAGGAATTGTTGGTAAATACATTGGAAAGATCTTTTCTGAAGTTAAGAGAAGACCAGTGTATATTATAAAAGAAAAGAAGTAATCATCAGCTGTGAAAGAAGGAATTTAAGTTGAAGATGAATGTGTTACAACACTCAATTCATGAAGGAATAGGTTTAATTGGCGAATGGGCAGAAAATAATGGATATGAAGTAAACGTATATCAAGCTGCTAATAACAATGTGAAGTTACCAGAAGTTATTGATACTGATATGTTGGTAGTTTTAGGTGGACCGATGAGTGTTAATGACGACGAAGAATGGATTGTTAAGGAACGAGAATTAATTAGAGGAATGTTGATGGCACATAAATCGTACTTAGGAATTTGTTTTGGAGCGCAACAACTTTCAAAAACTTTAGGCGGGGATGTGAGTTCTTGCCCTAAAGAAGTAGGTTGGGGAGAAGTGAAACGTCTAAGTAATATAATTCCGGAAGTTCCAGAAAAATTGGATGTGCTACATTGGCATGGTGAACAGTTTAGATTACCAACAGAAGCAACTCCACTTTTCTCGAGTCCACTTGTTGAAAATCAAGGATTTATTATTAATGAAAATGCAATTGGTCTACAATTTCATTTGGAAATGAATGAAGCAGGTGTGCGTGAAGTAGTAGAAAATGATAGTGAATTCATAAAAGGAAATAAGTTAAAGCAAAGTGCTGCTGATATTTTGAAACATAAGGTTCCTGAAATGAATAAGCAAGCATTATTTGCAATGCTAGACTATATTAAAGACTAAAAAATGTTTAACTGATATTTGTGTATATCGGTTAAACATTTTTTAATTTATATTAGTCAAAGCAATTGTAGAATTACTGGTTAGATTATTTTTATCGTCAAAAGTATTAGCTTGCCATACTTGGATTCTTTTTCCAATTCTAAGCGGTGTAGCCTCAACCGTTAATTTTCCAGAAGTCACACTTTTTAAATGGTTAGTAGATATATTGACACCAACAGCATGACCATGGGAAAGATTGAGATTAGCTCCAATACTAGCAGCGGTTTCAGCTAAAACTGAATTAATTCCACCATGCAATACGCCAAAAGGCTGTTGTACTTTATCAGTAACATTTAAAGATAGGATTACTTTATCCTTGGATGAAATAATACTTTTAATTCCCAAATATTCGATTAAATCCATTATAATTTCTCCTAATCTGGTAAAGTGATATAATCAAGTTATATTTTATCATACATATGTAGATAAGGAGTCGTGATTCATTTGACAAGTGTAGAATGGGAAAAAGTTAAGGACTATTCTGAAATCATATTTGAAAGGGCAGGTCAAATTGCCAAAATAACAATGAATAGACCAGAAAAACATAATGCTTTCACTCCAGTAACGGTTGCTGAAATGATTGAAGCATTCACAATTTGTCGCGATGACAGTACAATTGGAGCAATTATTTTAACAGGAGCTGGTGATAAAGCATTTAGTTCGGGTGGAGATCAAACAGTTCGTGGAAATGGTGGTTATGTAGGACCGGATAAAATTGCAAGATTAAATGTACTAGATTTACAACATCTAATCAGAATTATCCCTAAGCCAGTTATTGCAATGGTTAAAGGTTGGTCTGTTGGTGGCGGTAACGTCTTACAGTTAGTTTGTGATTTAACAATCGCTGCTGATAATGCAATGTTTGGTCAAACAGGACCTAAAGTTGGTAGCTTTGATGCAGGTTATGGTTCAGGATATTTAGCACGCGTTATAGGACATAAACGTGCTAAAGAAGTGTGGTTCTTAAATCATTTTTATACAGCACAAGAAGCATATGAAATGAACTGGATAAATAAAATTGTTCCTTTGGATGAAGTTGAATCAGTAACTTTGGATTGGTGCAACGAGATTTTACAAAAGTCACCAACTGCAATTAGATTTATTAAAGCTGCAATGAACGCTGATACTGACGGTTTAGCTGGTTTACAACAATTTGCAGGCGATGCAACGATGCTTTACTATACAACAGACGAAGGAAAAGAAGGACGCGATGCCTTTAACGAAAAACGTAAACCAGATTTCCAGCAATTTCCTAAGTTCCCTTAATGGAAAATTGGTTAAAGAAACGAGTTCTACTTTCTCCAAATAAAATAGCCATTCAAGCTGGTAATACCAAATTAACTTTTAAAGAAGTAAGTGATAGGGTGGCAGTATTGGCAGCACGTTTAGCTAATAAGTCTCGTAAAGAGATGAGAGTAGCATTGCTTACCAATAACACGATTGATGGTTATTTGATGATTCTATCATTACAACAATTAGGGTGTGAAATTGTCTTTTTGAATAAAAGATTATCGCATGAAGAGCTACAATATCAGCTGGAAGATGCTGCAGTTTCGTTGTTGATATATGATGAGTCATTGTTACATGAAGAATTTGTAGGGATTGAAAGTTTAACCTTTAATCAAATAAAAGGTTTAGAGGAAAATCAAGGGTTTAAATTAGTATCAGAATTCAATGATGATGAAGTTACGACTATTATGTATACTTCAGGTACAACTGGTAAACCTAAAGGAGTACAGCAGACTTTTAAAAATCATTTTTATTCTGCAATCAGTTCGGCCTTAAACCTAGGTTTAACAGATAAGGATAACTGGCTATGTGCAGTGCCTATTTTCCATATTAGTGGTTTATCAATCATTATGCGTGGATTGATTTATGGAATGACTGTAACTTTGATGGATAAATTTGATGCAGAAAAAGTTACATCCTTATTAAAGAAAAGTAGTGTAAGTACAATGTCAGTAGTCCCCACAATGTTGCAACAACTTTTAGAAATCTTTCCCCAAGAAGGATACAATTCTAATTTTCGTTGCTTCTTATTAGGTGGCGGACCAATAGATAAGGTTACATTAGAGCAATGCCAACAGCGAAACATACCAGTTATTCAGTCTTATGGAATGACGGAAACTGCTTCGCAAGTGATAGCTTTAAACTTTGAAGATGCTGAGAATAAGATTGGTTCAGTAGGAAAACCATTATTTTCTGTTGAATTAAAATTGGCTCATGACGGTGAAGTATTACTTAAAGCTCCTAATATTACGCTAGGTTACTTGAATAATCCCGAGAAAAATCAAGAAGTATTTGAAAATGGATGGTTTAAGACGGGAGATATTGGTTATTTAGATGAAGATGGATTCTTATATCTGGAAGGTCGAAAGGGCGATATGATAATTTCTGGTGGAGAAAATATTTTTCCACATGAAGTAGAAGAAAGCTATTTAAAGTTAACAGGAGTTAAGGATATCGTTGTAGCAGGAATTACTGATAAAAAGTGGGGACAAGTACCAGTTGCTTTTGTAATATTGGAAAGAAAACTTTCACAACAGGAATTAATTTCATATGGGCGTGAACATCTAGCGCATTACAAAGTACCAGTAAGATTTTATCAAGTTATGTCATATCCACAGACAGCTAGTGGAAAAGTAAAAAGACGAGAATTGATCCAAATTAAGGAATATCAAAAGAATCTCATTAAGTAATTTCAGCAAAATTTTTCGTAATAGTACTATATATGATAAAATAAGCTAGTATTACTAAATTGAGGGGATAACCAATGAAAAAAAATAATTTAATTTACTGGATCGTTGCGATTATCTTAGTGGGAATTGCTGGATGGAGTGCAGTACATATGCACCACTTGGAAAGTAAAAATGCTGTTAAGGTTAGTCGTGAAATGAAGATAAGTTCTAGTATTAGCCGACATATAAAGAAGATTACTAAAGAACAAAAAAAGGCTATGCGCAAAAAAGTTGATTGGAACAAGCCATCGATGACTAAGGCATATCCAGATGTTTCTAAGTATAAGAATGTGAAAAAATCTAATCGAATTAGATTGGTAGTATCTTCAGCTAAGCAAAGAGTATATGTTATGAGTGGACCTTATGTTTTATATACAATGTATGCATCTTTGGGTAAGAACTATAATTCTAAGACCCCTAACTATCAAGTAACACCTGTAGGAAAGTTTAAATTAGAAGAAACTCGTGGAGATAAATTCTATGATGCTACACGCCAATTAGGTGGGTTACACTGGACTTCTTTTAAGGGTAAAGGTATGTATCATTTTCAATCAGTACCTGTTGATGAAAATGGAAAAGTAATTGAAAAAGATGCTAAACATCTTGGTAGTACAAAAATTACTAAGAAGAATAATATTAAAGCATATGGTTCTATATGGTTAACTGTACCAGATGCTGAATGGATTCAAAAGAATTTACCAGTTGGGACTAAAGTTTTAATCTATGGAGAAGATGCTAGTTCTGATAACTTTATAGCAGATAATGCTAAACATTAAAAATGAAAATGCCTTTTAGAAAATTTATTTTTTCTGAAAGGCATTTTTTTAATTGACATTTGGTTAGTGAACTAATTAAAATAAGTTTGGCAATTACATGCAAGTGAATGCTTTTTGAGAGAGGGGAATATAGGTGGCAAGAAATATCGCTGATACAATTAATCCTAAAACAAGATTAGCTGTATCAATAATTTTATTACTTTCAACATTTATTAGTTTGATGAGTCAAACGATGATGATTACAGCATTACCAGTAATTCAAAATCAAATGAATCAGTCATTAACAACAGTTCAATGGTTAACAACTGGATATACATTGCTGATAGGGATTGTGACTCCATTATCATCAAATATGTATGATAAATTTTCAAATCGTAGTGTTTTTTTGGGGACGATAGGAACTTTTGTCATTGGGACATTAATAGGATGTTTGGCAACTAATTTTTGGTTATTACTATTGGCACGTTTAGTTCAAGCTTGTGCCGGTGGGATTTTAATGTCTTTTCAGATGACAACAATGATTTCAATTTATCCTCCTGAAAAAAGAGGAACAATTATTGGAATGTCTGGATTGGTGATTGCTTTTGGCCCAGCAATTGGTCCTACTTTAGCAGGATTTATTTTAAACTTACTAGGTTGGAGATATTTATTTATTTTAATCCTACCAATCATGGTATTAATTTGGATAATAGGATACTTTGTTTTTCCAAATTACTCTGAACCTCTGGACATTAAGATTGATTACTTATCTGTAGTTTTATCTTTACTTGGTTCAAGTTTAGCTTTAATAGGAATAACTATTGTTCAAACACAGTGGATACTAGGATTAGCAATGTTGGTAGTAGGTGCAATTATTTTATACTTTTTTGTAAAGAGACAGCTGAATTTAAAACAACCTATGCTTAATGTTAGAATAATCAAACTATACTCTTTTAGAATGATGGTTCTAGTGGGAATCTGTGCATTTATGGTATTGCTAGGTATGGAACAAATGGTATCAATTTATGCACAAAATGTCAGTCACGTAAGCAGTATGACTGCTGGTATGATTCTTTTGCCAGGGGCGATAGCTAATGCGTTGACAGCTTCTGTTGTAGGACGTGCATACGATCAATATGGTGCAAAATGGTTAGTAATTTCTGGTGGAATTTTGATGTTAATTTCAGCAATTCCATTTGTTATTATATCTAAAGGTACACCAATATGGATAATGACAGTCTTCTATATGATTCGTATGGTGGGAAATGCCTTAGTATTCTCACCAGCTATTTCTGAGTCATTCAGAGGAGTAGCACCACGTGAAATCAGTCATGCAACAGCACTGAATAATACTTTGCGTCAAGTATCAGGTGCTGTTTCAGTTACAATGTTGATTGTTATTAGTTCAATTCCACATTCTTTTGTTTTAGGTATGAGAATTTCCATGTGGGTAACAGTTGTTTTAGTCTTACTGATGTTAGCAGTATTTATATCTTATATAAAAAATCGTAATAGTCGTAGATAATTAAATGGATAATATGAATAAGAGTACTATTGAATATTTAGTTGCAAAATTCAATCGTAAGATTAGATTGAGCTTAAATAGAGAGCTACTCAAATATGGCTTAAATGAAGCTAATTTTTATTATTTATTTGTAGTTATTAATAATCCAGGAATTAATCAAGTACAGATGATTAAGTTATTAGATCGTGAACAAAGTATTGTGACAAAGCAAATTTCTAATTTAGTCAAAAATGACTGGTTAGAAAAGAGAAAGTCAACAACTGATCATCGTCAAACTGAATTATATCCTACAAGTAAGACATTAGATAATATAGATGATATTACTGAAATTACTGAAAAAGTTAGTGCTGAAGTAACATCTAATCTTAGTGAAAAAGAAAGTGCAACTTTGCAAAAATTATTGCAAAAAGTTTTATAAATTAGTATTGGAAAAGTATCCTGTTTAGGATGCTTTTTTTGTTAATAAGGCGTAAACTAGAAGGGAAAACTTCAAAGTAGGAGATGGATTGAATAATGATGGAACAAGCTTGTACATCAATTTTAGTAGGAAAGAAAGCAACTGTTGATGGTTCAACAATGATTGCGAGAAATGATGATACATTTCTACCAATCACTCCTCAACGATTTGTTATGCAACCAGCTGTATCTGGACGTAAAGAAACTAGGACTTCCAATAAAAATGGTTTTACTGCACCATTACCAAGTGAAGGATATAGAACAACTTTTACTCCCAATGCCGATGTAGAAAAAAATGGTGTCTTTGGTGAAACTTCAATTAACGAAAAAAATGTAGCGATGTCTGCTACAGAGTCTGTATATGGGAATCCACGTGCTTTGGCATATGATCCATGGATAGAAAATGGCTTGGCAGAAGATTCATTACAAGACATGGTGGCTCCATATATAGATTCTGCACGCGATGGTGTTAAATACTTAGGAAATCTTATAAAAAAATATGGTTCTCCAGAAGGAAATGGTGTCTTGTTTGCAGATAAGGATGAAGTTTGGTACATGGAAATTGTAACAGGTCATCATTGGGCTGCTACAAGAATTCCAGATGATGCCTATGCAATTGCTGCTAACCAAGTAGCGCAACAAAAAATAGATTTTAATGATCCTGAAAACTATATGTGGTCAGATGGATTATTGGAATTCGTAGAAGAACATCATTTGAATCCTAGCAAAGATGGCTTCAATTTCCGTAAAATTTTTGGCACGGATACTGAAAAAGATAGACATTACAATACTCCACGTGTTTGGTTTGGCCAACGTTACTTCACCCCAGAAGTAGAACAAGAACCAACTTCTTCTGAATTGCCATTTATCTGTCGAGCTAATCGCTTATTGTCAGTAGAAGATTTAGAGTATGTATTAAGTTCACATTACAATGAAACTAAATATGATCCATTAGGTCATGGAAGTGAAGAAGATAAGAAACGTTTCCGTCCAATCTCATTGAATCGTACACAAAATTCCCATGTTCTTCAAATTAGAAATAATGTTCCTGAAGAACAAGCAGGATTAATGTGGATGTGCTTCGGTGTTCCTTCATTCACGCCATATGTTCCATTTTATGCAAATGCTAACGACACTGATCCTAGTTGGAGTAATACACCACTTGAATTTGATATGAATAGTGCATATTGGATGTATAGAGCTTTGTCAATGTTAGTAGAATCACACCATGCTCAATTTATTCAAGATGATTTAGATTATTTAACAGCTGCACGTGAACAACAACATAGATTGATTGATGAAACTGATAAAGCTGCTCAAGAGTTAAGTGGAGAAGATTTAATAAGATTTTTAACAGAAAAGAACTATGAAATGGTAGCAGACATGAAAGAACGAACAATGGGAATGATAAATCATTTCTTTGTAGAAGGTTTGAAGCTATCTAAGTTAACATTTAATATGGACGCTAATTTATAATTTAATAAAATAAATAAGGTTTAAAGGACAACGATAATTGTTGAACTTTGAACCTTATTTTTTAATATTGTGAAGTATTTATTTCATAATCAGTTCCATATGTAGAACCAGTTTTAGCCTTTTCTAAATCTAAAGCAGAGCGAACTTTATTTGTAATTCTTTGTTTTTCAGATAAAGTAGGTACTTCAAAAGATTCACCCATTATCATCGTTGAAGTACCTTGTAAATGATCTGAATCCATACCATGAGTTGCAACACGATATTTAGTTCCAAGAGCTAATAAATCATCAAAAGATAAATCAGTCTGCATTTGTTTAGAAATAGTGTTCAAGAATTTTTGGTTGAGTAAATTAGAAACGTGACTACTCTTCAGGGCAACTTTCATAAGGACTTGTCGTTGTCTAGTTTGACGACCATAATCCCCTAAAGGATCCTCATGTCTCATGCGAACGTAAGCTAAAGCTTTAGGTCCATTCATATGTGTTACTTTACCTTTCTTGAAAGAGTAACCACCATATGAGAATGAGATTGTAGGAGCTACATCAACTCCTCCAATAGCATTAATGATACTTTCTAAGCCACCCATGTTAACTGTAACGTAAAAATCGATTGGAATATTTAAATCTTGTTGAACAGTTCTAACAGCGGCTTTAGATCCCCCGTAAAAATAAGCGGAGTTTAACTTGCTAGGATAGTATTCTTCATATCCTGAGATTGCAACTTTTTCATCTCGCGGAAGTGAAACAAGAGTCATCTTTTTATCTTTAGGGTTCATAACTAAGACAATCAATGTATCAGTACGTCCACGGAAATCTCTACCTAAAGCTCCAGTATCAGTTCCCATTAGTAGAATAGAAACAGGTTTACCTTTTTTTAAGGTAGAGCTAACATTACGTGATTTGCTAAAATTACTAGAACTATAGATGGTATTGGCAGCTTTTTGTGCATTATTCAGTTTCTTCTCCAGATATTTTCCACCAACGATAGCAAAAACTACTAAAGATAGTAGTAACCAAAAAAAGATAGTTTTACTAAGTCTATGCGGAGAATGATGATGTTCATGTTGTCGTTGTGGTACGTGTGAAGGCGTGTCGTTTTGATAATTTTCAATAGAACGTCGACGTCTTCTGTTATCTTGTGGCATTAAAAACGCTCCTTTAATGATGTCCTAAAATGAATCCAAACATCAAAATGATGAACACTATAGTCGTAATCCAAACATATAAGACATCTTTTTCTTTATAGAATGCATATATTGAGACTAACACACGCAAGACTGGTGTCAAGATTAATAAGAAAATTCCAGCCATCATATATGCATATGGTTTAAAAGTAGTAATACCCTTTAGAATTTCTGATAAGGTTGTAGGAAATGTAGTACCAGGATAACCAGAACTTTGTTGGCAAACAAGCATAATAAAGCCTATTACCATAACAGAAGCAGCAATCAGTACTCCAATGCGCATGATTTTACCAATTAGGATTTCTACAGTTTCCATTTCATTTTTTGTCTTTTTATCCATATTATATTGTCACCCCAAACGCCTTAAAAATCATTTGTAATCCTAGATATAATAGAATAGGAATGAAAATCATTCTAATAACTCTTGAAGGAAGATGCTGCATAATTCTGCTTCCGATTGCAGCTCCAACTAAAATTCCTAAAGCAAGTGGAACAGCAATACCAGGCTTAATAGATCCATTGAAAAAGTATACAGAAGCACTGGCTGCAGCAGTTACTCCCATCATTAAATTGCTGGTAGCACTAGATGGTTTTAGGGGCATTTTCATAGCATTATCCATAGCCATAACTTTAAAAGCACCGGAACCAATTCCTAACATTCCAGAGGCAATACCTGCTCCAAACATAATGGATAAACCACCAGGAATATTTTCAACTTGATAATCAATTTGTTTGTTTAAGTTCTTGTCAAAATATGAACTATTAAGATTAAATTTTTGTGCCCACTTGTCAGGCTTGGCTCTTTTTAAAATTTCTTTACCACTGCGGAGTTTTCTGTACATATTCCAACTTGAGAAAATAAGTAAGGAACCAAATAAGAAATATAAGATTGCTGGATGGAAAATACCAGTTAGGACAGCTCCAACAATAGCTCCGATAGTAGTAGCAATTTCTAAGAACATTGCTACACGTAAGTTTAAGACATCATCTTTTAAGAATGCAATTGTAGAACCAGAGCTAGTTGCAATAACGGCAATAATGCTGGCACCGATAGCATATTTGATATCTAAACCCAAAGCTAAAGTGATGATAGGTGTAATAATCATACCGCCACCAATTCCCAGAATGGCGCCCATAACACCGGCGAATAAACCGACTGCCAGCATTAATAATGTAGATGTAATCATTAATAGATTCTCCCTTCGCTTAATTACTTAATCATATTAACACTGAATATATTATAATAAAAATACCAAATTAAAATATAAGATATACAAAATTTATATATCTAAGATGAGGGGAGTACTGATGAATTTAAAGCAACTGCAGTATTTTATAGCGGTAGTGGAAGAAAAACAGATCACAGCTGCTGCGAAAAAGTTAAATATTGCCCAACCTCCATTAAGTTACCAATTAAAACAATTAGAAGCAGAATTAGAAACTAAATTATTTACTAGAACTGCCCATGGAATTGTATTGACGGATGCAGGTATGATGTTAGAAAAATATGCAAGAAAAATTCTGGATTTGACTACAGTGGCTGAAGAAAAAGTTAAGAAGACCACTAAAGGAGAATTGGGAAAAATTTCTTTAGGTACAGTTTCTTCTTCCGCAGCTGCTTTACCAATAGGAAAATTGAAAGAGTTTAGAAAGTATTATCCTGAAATAAACTTTGAAATATTTGAAAGCAATACATATGGAATACTGGAAAAATTATTTAATGGTGAGATAGATTTAGGATTGGTTAGAACTCCTTTTAATCAAAGAGAACTTGAAACTGAAATTGTGATGGAAGAGCCAATGGTAGCAGTGGTAAATAGCGATGATTATTTAAAAGGAAAAAAGAAGATAGGAATTGATGATTTAGAAGAAGTACCGCTAATAATATATAGGAGATTTGAAAATATTTTCCGACAAACTTTTTCACAATTTGGGATAAGTCCTTATATAGCAGTAAAGTGTGATGATGCAAGAACAGCAATTTACTGGGCAAAGTTAGAAATGGGCGTGGCTTTAGTTCCAGCTTCTTGTGCCAAAAATTATACGAATGGTAGAATAATTCCTATAAATTACCCGGGATGGAATACCCAGTTAACATTAATATGGCTGAAAAATAGTAATAAATCACCACTAATATTGAAATTAATAGAGCTATTTAGTGTATAATTAAGCCTTAAGGGGGGATGTCCGTGATTATAAAAGAGAAGAAGAAAAGAGAGCCATTAGCGTACCTTTTTACAATACTATTCTTTATCAATTATTTTCTTGTATTTCAACAGGCTCAATGGTTGCATAAAATAGATACAGTAGTTTATTTTAAATTAACTCGTAACTTAAATAATTTACAAGTGATGTTTTACAATGTTATTAGTGAACTATCTAGTTCCAGAATGGCAATTGTTTATACGATAGTACTACTAGGAATTTTATGGTTTATAAGATGGCAAATTCCTGGTGTGTGGATTACTTTTACAGTTGGAACAGGATTAGTTGTAGGATGGGTAGCACGATTGATATTGCGTTATGGAAGTAAAAGAGTTGAACCGGAAATGGGATATGCTTTCCCAGGTTTACACGTTTTAGGGATGACAATTCTGGTGGCTATTGTATATATCATCTTTTTACCATATTTTAAAGACAAGGCTTTGGCTTACTTAGTGGGATTCATTTTAGGAATTTGGTTAATTGCGACAAGTGTAGCTTGTATATATTTAGGTCAATTACATGTTAGTGATATTACAGGCGCATTAACATTAGGTTTTGCTTGGGTATATTACTGCAGTAATTTATACATAAGGTATGCTGCAAAGTTAAAGAAGATTAAGGGGTTTAGAAATTCAAATTATTAAGGTTGGTGCGATGATTGAAAGAAGTAGAAGATTTAATAATTAGAAAATTATCAAGTAATGATCTTAATGATTTTAGAGAAATTATCACACAAAAAGAAGTAGCTAGAATGGCAGGTTTCGCTCCAGTCTCAAGTTTTGCTAGTTTTTATTTATCTCAAATGTTACAAAACGGTGCCTGGGGATTGGTAGTTAATAAAAAAGTAGTGGGAGTAATATGTATATATGATTTACCTGTTAAAAATGGCAATAAAAAAACAGGTGAGATAGGCTTTATATTAAATCAAAACTATTGGTATCGTGGATATATGTCGAAAGCCATTGAAGAAATATGTAGCCGTGTGAAAGAAGATTATAGTCAGATAAAAGCAATTACCTTAGTAGATAATATTGCTTCAAAAAAAGTTTTAGAAAGAAATGATTTTTATTTTTCTGAAACAATAATGGATAATGATAAAGAAAAAAATATATTTTTAAGAAACCTATAAAGTTGTTATTTGCTCTAATTAAGAGATAAATAACAACTTTTTTGCATGATAAATTTTACACAATATTCACAAAGTTTAAATTTATATTTAAGCTTAATGCTATGGTATTAATCGTTTTCTAAAGAATATTTTTCACAAACTATATAAGCGCTGGTAAAGTGAATTTAGCAGTGATATTATAATTTTATACTGTAAATATTTGATGAAAAGAGGAATGAAAAAATGACTGAAGATAAAGGAAAACGTTATGGTGCAGATGCCATTATTGATAGTTTGGTAAACCATGATGTTAAATATGTTTTTGGGGTACCTGGTGCTAAGATTGATAGGGTATTTGAAAGATTGGAACATCCAACAAATGAAAAAGCACCTCAATTGATTATTACTCGTCATGAACAAAATGCTGCATTTATGGCTCAAGGTATTGGTAGAATTACTGGTAAGCCAGGTGTTGTATTAACTACATCTGGTCCTGGGGTGTCAAACTTAGCAACTGGATTAGTTACTGCAACTGCTGAAGGGGATCCAGTGTTGGCAATTTCTGGACAAGTTCAACGTACAGACTTATTAAGATTGACTCACCAAAGTATGGACAACGTTGCATTATTAGCTCCTGTAACTAAATATGCTGCTGAAGTTCAAGAACCAGAAAATATTTCTGAAGTAATTGCTAATGCTTATCAAGAAGCAGAAGCTGCAAAGCAAGGTGCAAGTTTTGTATCAGTACCACAAGACGTTACTGATTCAGAAGTTAAAACTGCTCCAATTGCTCCAATGCCAGCACCTGTTTTAGGACCAGCTAGTCCTGTAGAATCAACATTATTAGCCCAACGTATCAAAACTGCAAAACTACCTGTTCTTCTTTTAGGTATGAGAGCATCTGATCCAGAAACAACTAAATCTATCAGAAACTTAGTTGAAGAAACTCATTTACCAGTTGTTGAAACATTCCAAGGAGCAGGAATCATTCCTCGAGAATTAGAAGATGATTTCTTTGGTCGTGTAGGATTATTTAGAAACCAACCTGGTGACCAATTATTGAAACATGCTGACTTAGTTATCGCTGTTGGATACGATCCAATTGAATATGAACCACGTAACTGGAATAACGAAGGTGACGCAAATATCATCGTAATTGATTCTATGCGTGCAGAAGTAGATAAGAACTTCCAACCAGAACGTGAATTGGTAGGTGATATTTCTCAAACTCTTGACTTCTTATTACCATACATGAAAGGTTTCAAGTTGCCTGAAAGTTCACGCGAATATTTAGATGGACTACAAGAAAAATTAAAATTAAGAGATGAACCACCAGCAGTTACTGAAAATCAAGTTACTTCCCATCCTTTAAGCATTATTCAAGCTTTACAAGATAGAGTTACTGATGATATGACAGTTAGTGTTGATGTTGGTAGTTTCTACATTTGGATGGCTCGTCACTTTAGAAGCTATAATCCACGCCACTTACTATTTAGTAATGGTATGCAAACATTAGGTGTGGCATTACCATGGGCTATTTCCGCTGCTTTAGTAAGACCTAATACACAAATTGTTTCTGTTTCTGGTGATGGTGGTTTCTTATTCTCCAGTCAAGATTTAGAAACAGCTGTACGTTTGGGCTTAAACATCGTACACATTATTTGGAATGATGGACACTATGATATGGTTAAGTTCCAAGAAGAATTGAAGTACGGAAAGAGTGCAGGGGTAAACTTTGGTAGTGTAGACTTTGTTAAGTATGCAGAAAGTTTTGGTGCTACTGGTTTACGTGTAGAAAAAGCTCAAGACTTAGAAAAAGTATTAGACCAAGCTTTTGCAACTGAAGGGCCCGTAGTTGTTGACATTCCGGTTGACTACAGCGACAACAAAGAATTAGGTAAGCAAATTCTTGAAGATCAACTTCACTAATTGAAAAGAGGCATCTTAAAGATGAAAGATACAAAGAAGTTATTTCAACATGGTACATTAGCCTTACTTGTTCCAGGATTATTTGATGGTACATTGCCTTTAAGTTCCTTATTAGAACATGGTGATACAGGAATTGGAACAGCTACAGGATTAGATGGCGAAATGATCATACTTGACGGAGTTCCATATCTTGTACGTAGCGATGGTAGTGTAAATGTATTAGATGCTAATAAAGTAAAAGTTCCATTTGCAAATTCCCATTTTGATAATCCAGAAATAGAATTTGATGTTACTGATGCAACTCCTGATCAATTAAAGGATATGATTTTCTCTAAGTATAATTTGAAGAATGTTTTCTTTGCTGTAAAAGTAAAGGGAAAATTTGATTATATAAAGACAAGAGCTGTTGAAGGACAAAAGAAGCCTTATCCAACATTGACAGAGGTAGCAGATAAGCAAGCTATTTTTGAAGAAAATGATGGACAAGGAACAATTGTAGGATACTTTTCTCCAGAATTATTCCATGGAATGGCTTCAGCAGGATTCCACTTACATTATTTAAATGATGCACATAATTTGGGTGGACATCTGTTGGATTACAAGATAAAAGAAGCAAAGGTTTATTTGCAAGTGTTTGAAAGTGTAGAAACACATTTTCCAGTTGAAAACGAAGATTTTATGAAAGAAGAGTTTGATATTGATGGTTTGCGTGCATCAATATCATCTGCTGAAAAGTAGATAATTAATTATTTCTTGCAATTTAAATTGTTTTCTGTATAATAAAAAGCGTCGAACAGAGGTCGCAGTTTTTATCAGTAAATATTTGGAGCTGAAAAAGCAGCAATGAAAATTATTGAAAGGAAAAACTGCCGAAGTAAGATATTGCTTTTTCAATATTTTGCTGGGGCCTGGCTCAACAAGTCAGGAACTGTCGTAGTTTAATAGTTGACTACGGAGCGCTATCGAATGCTTTTTATTATGGATTATGATATTTGATAGATAGAGCACATACCTCTTTAGTTGGGTGTGTGCTCTTTTATTATCCAGACCTCTGAGAATAAAAAGTTTGGAGGAAGACGTAATGTCTGAAAATAGTAATCAAGGAGAAATGAAAAGATCCTTGAAAACTCGTCACGTTTCTATGATTGCCCTTGGTGGTAGTATCGGAACAGGTTTGTTTGTTGCAAGTGGTTCTGCGATTTCTACAGCAGGACCTGGTGGAGCTTTGGTTGCTTATATAGCAATCGGATTGATGGTTTACTTCTTAATGACTTCTTTAGGTGAAATGGCAACATATTTGCCAGTCACAGGCTCTTTTGCAACATACGCAGGAAGATTTGTTGACCCTGCTTTAGGGTTTGCGATGGGATGGAATTACTGGTTTAACTGGGCTATTACTGTTGCAGTTGACGTTTCTACAAGTGCAATAGTATTACGTTATTGGTTCCCTAATATTCCTAGTTGGGTTTTCAGTTTGATTGTATTATTAGTAATTTTTGCTATTAATGCCTTGTCTGTAAAATCTTTTGGTGAAACAGAATATTGGTTAGCTTTGATAAAGGTTATAACAGTTATTATATTTTTAATTGTAGGTTTATTGACAATTATCGGAATTATTGGGGGTCATGCAACATATTTAGAAAACTTTACTTATAAAAAGGCTCCTTTTGTTGGTGGTATCCCGGCTGTCTTAAGTGTATTCGTAGTTGCTGGATTTTCTTTCCAAGGGACAGAATTGATAGGTATTACAGCTGGTGAATCTGCAACTCCAGAAAAAAGTATTCCTAAGGCTATCAAGCAAGTATTTTGGAGAATCTTGCTATTCTATATTCTAGCTATTTTTGTTATAGCTTGTTTGATTCCTTATACAAGTCCTAATTTATTGGGATCAGAAGCTACTGATATTGCTATTAGTCCATTTACTTTGGTCTTTAAACGTGCAGGATTGGCTTCTGCTGCCGCTGTGATGAATGCTGTTATTTTAACTTCTGTTATTTCAGCAGCAAATTCAGGAATGTATGCTTCCACAAGAATGCTATTTTCTTTGAGCTTGACTAAAGATGCACCTAGAGTATTCTCACTTGTTAATAATCGTGGGATACCAATGCCAGCTTTATTAAGAACTACATTTGTTGCATTACTAACATTTTTATCAAGTATTTTTGGTGATAAGATTTACACATTTTTGGTAAGTGCTAGTGGTTTAACAGGTTTTATAGCATGGGTAGGTATAGCTATTTCTCATTATCGTTTCCGTAGAGCATTTAAAAAACAAGGTCATGAACTTAGTGAATTACGTTACCATGCTAAGTGGTTCCCATTTGGTCCACTCTTGGCATTAGTATTATGTATCTTAGTAATTGTAGGTCAAGATTTGAAATCATTTGCTAACCTTGATTGGCAAGCTATAAGTGTTACTTACATGTCTGTACCGTTATTCTTGATTTTATACTGCTACTACAAGATAAAGTATAAAACTAAGGTAATACCGCTGGATGAAGTTGATTTAACACCTCATAAAGTAGAAAAATAATACTTGAATTTTATAATTCAATGTTTTAACATGTAGGTAAGTTAAACATCGGAGTTCGCCATAAGTAGGCAGTAAAGAGACGTAGTGGTTGGTGAAAACTATGAGCCGAAACTCCAGCGTTCGTTGTATGGGCAGGTAATGCTGCACGGGAGATCGTTAAATCATTGAGTGTGATGGTTATTTACTGTCGAACTTGGGTGGTACCGCGTAAGAAGAAGTCCTTTCGTCCCAATTTTGGGGACGGGAGGGCTTTTTTTACGTCAAGATGTTAAAAAAATTTGGAGGACACAAAGATGCTAGATATTAAAGATATTCGATTAAATACAGAAGAATATAAACGTCGCTTGGGAACAAGAGGCGTAAAACCAGAAGAAATTGATGAATTAGTAGCTGAAGACAAGAAACGTAGAGAGTTACTTGTTGAAACTGAAAATTTAAAGAAAGAACGTAATGAAGTTTCTGAAGCTATTGCTCAAGCAAAACGAAACAAAGAAGATGCTAGTGAACAAATTCAAGCAATGCGTAAAGTTGGTACTAAGATCAAAGAACTTGATGAAAAACTAGCTAAAGTAGAAGAAAATGTAAAATCTATGGCTGCTCACTTGCCTAACTTACCAAATCCTACTATTCCAGTAGGACCAGATGAAGATTCAAATGTTGAACTTTATAAAGTAGGGACACCACGTAAGTTTGATTTTGAACCTAAAGCACACTGGGATATTGGTGAAGACCTAGGAATTTTAGATTTCGATCGCGCAGCTAAAGTTTCTGGGGCAAGATTTGTTTTCTATAAAGGATTAGGAGCAAAACTTGAACGTGCGGTTTATAACTTTATGTTAGATGAACATGCTAAAGAAGGTTATACAGAAGTAATTCCTCCATATATTGTTAAATCTAAATCAATGTATGGAACTGGTCAATTCCCTAAATTTAAGGACCAAGTATATCAAGTTAATGGGGAAGATATGACTTTAATTCCAACAGCTGAAGTACCTTTAACTAACTATTATCGTGAAGAAGTAATCCCAACAGAAGACTTACCAGTTTACTTTACAGCTTTATCACCATCCTTCCGCTCTGAAGCAGGAAGTGCAGGTCGAGATACTCGTGGCTTGATACGTATGCACCAATTTAATAAAGTTGAAATGGTTAAATATACTAAGCCAGAAGATTCATATAATGAATTGGAAAAAATGACAAAAAATGCTGGTAACATTATGGAAAAACTAGGATTACCATATCATGTAATTACTCTATCTACTGGAGATATGGGATTCAGTGCAGCTATGACACATGACTTAGAAGTATGGATGCCAGCACAAGATACTTATAGAGAAATCTCAAGCTGTTCTAATTGTGAAGATTTCCAAGCTAGAAGAGCAAGAATTCAATATCGTGATGAAAATGGTAAACTACAATATGTTCATACATTAAATGGCTCTGGTTTAGCTGTAGGTAGAACTGTAGCTGCTATTTTAGAAAACTACCAAAATGAAGATGGATCAGTAACAATTCCAGAAGCATTACGTCCATATATGCAAGGTTTAGAAGTTATCAAGAAAGAAAAATAATAATATTTAAAAGGGAGATGGTTAATTATTAGCCATCTCTCTTTTTAGGTGAATAAAGTTGACGAATATTATGTGTTATAAAAATTTATAATAGAAATAAAAAACGAACGAAATAGAGAGAAAAGCAGTTATATTAATACATAAACGAAGATTTATTTTTTTATAAAAAAAACGTTGACGAAGGCGATGGTACTTGGTATTATATTACTTGTCGTTGAGATGACGGCAAACAAAAAATAATTTTTTGTTGACAAATAACGGAGGCTTTGATATGATGATGAGGCTGACGCTAAAATAGTCAGTAAAAAATAAATTTAAAAAGTTGTTGACAAATATATGACGACTTGATATGATATAAAAGTTGTCAGTTGTTGATAACTGATGAGTAGATCTTTGAAAACTAAACAAAGTTTCGATGAAACAAATGTGCAGG